>SKEX01000015.1_pt1 | contig 260128 bp, 224 predicted proteins | sample 4841451 | NCBI WGS metagenome assembly SKEX01 (sample SAMN11008798, study PRJNA524170) | human gut metagenome | isolation source: fecal sample from pouch patient p38, | place: Israel: Tel-Aviv | reverse complement strand
ATTTAATCCCGCATAAAATCAAGGTATGTTAGAATGTAGAATTTACTTTTTCATTCAAGCTCTAACTCATCACTGAAGTAACGAGAATGCGACGCGCGGTCATTCAAGCATTAAAAAAAGCTGATGACGGGAATTGAACCCGTACTCATTACCCCTAGAATGCCGTAAAATCAAGGCTTTTCAGACTTTTAGTTTGAGTAACTTTGAGTAACACTTACTCAAAACCACTATATTTAATAAGAAAGGAAATTCAGTGCATCCGCTATTTCCAGTTATAATATAAGCTCATTCTGTGAGTGGATTTATATTATCATTGGAATTTCTGGGAGGGTAAAATTTTCTCCTCCTTTTACTATGTCCCCCTGTCTTTCAAACTTCACTTGTAACCCAGTGTTTGAAGTCTTTCGCAGATGGGAGCTTGCTGCTGAGGATAAGGGAGTAGAGACCGGATTCGTTGATAAGTGCTGTATTTGCTTTATAGTTTGAACCTGATACCTGAATCAGGTATGAGGTTTTATCCTCTTTATCTACATGAACAGATACAGCATTACTTGGATTTGCATATCCTAACGCAGTAGCCACATCTTTTCCTACAAACCATGGTTCCCCTGAGATTTCAACAGTTCTCAGCTCACCAAATTCTGGATGATTGAACACTGTTGGGGCTTCTGTTGGCGTAGACGCTTCTGGGAGATGAGCCGTCCGGGAGACGTGCCATCATTATGCGCCTTCTTCCAACGATGTCTATTTGTGACACACCCTCATTCGTCACGAAGGAAAAATGCTTATTCCATTCTCCCGCCGGGCGAGAGGGATAGAATCAACTTTGTGAAATACTGCTGACTTTATTCGAGTATATCTCTCAGAAATCAATCTCTGTTTCCAGAGGAACACTTTCCCAGCCATGCCAGAAAAATAAATCCTCTGGCTGTGTACTCAATCAGACCTACTATTTTGCCTGTAACATCACCTTTATATAGTAGGATTTTTTCTGCTTTGCTATTGTAATCATTCCTTTCTTTTTTAACGTAGATAACGGTTTCAAAAGTTCTTCGCTTCGCTCAGTCCTTTTTCAAGAAAACCATTTTTTCTACTTGAGATATAGTAATTAAATAAAAACATATTAATTATATTATGTTCGATGGAAAACTTTTCACCAACAAAAACAATCAACGTCTGAACGCAAAATTTTTTCAGAAGCAGCTGCTTTAGGCGAGGCGCTTAACCGCCGAGTGTAGAAAGTAGCGCTGAAAAAACTTTCATGTGTTCAGACCTCAGGCTTCGCCTTTCGCTCTATTGCAACCTGACAGGTAGAAATTTTCCGTTGACAGATTCTTAGATATATGAGAACATATCTTCATAAAATATATCTCTAGCAAGGAAACATCCCTACACTCGTTTTTGAGATGTCGTTAGTATATCCGACAATGTTTCATTGCAAAACTAGCAATAGCCAAGGATGCACACCTACTACAGACAATAAACCTATCAACTGAGCCATTTTTGAAAAATAAGGCATAAACCAAGGGGATAGTTTACTCTTTTTTATTTGTTTCAGAATCACTTGCATATTGATTTCCTGATCTGCATATGCTATAATGCCAGTAGGCAAAAAAGATATGACTATGTTCCATGTGAACAAAGAACGAGCCCCCGGATGTACCGCTAATACATTCGAGGGCTCTTCTCTTTTTATTTCAGTGGTTGAGCGTCCACTAGGCTATTTGTTGTCCCTGTCGTGTCTGTCTAACCATTTGCAGATGAGATGGCAAGTCACACCTGCCGCAACAGTCACTAAAAAAGATATGACTATTTCCATATGTTCACCTCCTCCCGTTGCCGGGTATCGGTTGGACAACACTGTAAGTATATCATATCTCTTGTTATTCTGAAAGTACAAACAGTTCTTAAAAGTTTATAAAATAATACTAGGTTTATTCGAGTATATCATCCTAAAATCATCTGCTCTGTTCCAGGCAAGTATTTTATCACTGAACCTTGCAGACAGCTTCCTTGTTCTGTATACTCAAATAAACCCAGTATTTTAAGGGTAACTTTATCTTCTCAGCTTCCTTAAAAAAAGTTAAATTTCACACCTTAATTTTTGTGCAACTTCGTTTTCTAATCTAACACCCCATTTTAACTCTTTCATAATTGAAAGGTCACTTCATAATACATATTAATCCACCAACTAAAGGTTACTTCCGAAAACAAAGATTCATCTTTAATATTCCAACTATAAACACCATCATCTTCTTTATCAATTTCTTGATCTAACAGTTTACTTACATCCCCTTCATAAAAAAACTCATCCCAACCATAAAAACGAACTCCGCAAAGAATATTATTTTCATCAAAATGTAATTCTGCCGAATCAAAATAGCTTCCAAATATCTCATAGTCAAATTCTACAACATATTCTCCAAATTCATAACCATGTTCTTCACTGTCTTTTGCGTCCTCTGGTTTAACTAATTCAAAGTTAGAATTAGTTTGAATAAATTGTAAACTTTTTCCCATATAAGAAAGTACTTCTGTAAAAGTTTCTATTGCAGCATCACTCCAATATTCATCATAATGTGAAAATCTTTCTTTAAGCCGCTCTTTATCTTCTACAATTTGTTTTTTCCATGTTTCCTCTTGTTTTTCATATAATTCGCTTAATCTTTCAGTAGAATCTTTATACGATTTTATTGATAGAAATATCTGTTCTGCTTGTGCATACTCTCCCTCAACTTCCAACTGTATTCCTTGCTGATATTTCTTTTCTTTAGTATACCGCAGAGCACATATACAACATAATATTGCACATAAAATAATACCTACACTACCAATTAATAGTTTCTTGTTCTTTTTCTTTCGTTTTTCTTCTAATATAATTTCTTGTTCACGAATTTCCTGTTGGTGCTTCTCCCACTCTTCTTCCTGTTTACGTTTTTCATTTTCTTTTTGACGTTTTCTTTCTGCTTCTACCAGTATTTTTTTTCTTTTCTCTTCTTCGATTTCTTTATTTTTTTCTGCAACCAATTCAGAAATTTTAGCTTCCGTTAGACATTGTCTTTGAGAACTTCTCGAATTCCCACAAAAAGTACATGTTCTATTAACATTACTATTAGCTTTTCCGCAAGTACATTCCCAGAATCCTTCACTTTCTTCATAAAAGTAATGTACATACTCTAAATCAGACACATGAATTTCTAATTCTCGACGAATCTTTTCCCTTATATCTTCCGGCACTTTAATCTCTTTTTGCAAAAGTTTGCAAGTTGATTTGTTTAGCGCATCCCATACTTCTCCGTCATCAAACACCACTTTTTCTAACTGTGCAGAAAAATATCTAGCATCTGCTGGCAACGAAATAGGGATTCTATTGCCGTATAATTCGCCAGAACTTATTTTCATATCCTGATAAATAAATCGTTCCTTTTCCAGTGTAACAGCCTCACCTGCAATATTAGCCGCACGCAATCTTACAAATATTGCTACAATCGTTCCTTTTGAATAGTTGATAAATTTTATACGTCCTAACATATTTTTATCAACAGAATCTTGTAACAAAGCAATTTCATCTATACTTACAGGTGCATCTACAATTCCTATACTCGGTCTATAACATTGTATTTTATTAAAGTATTCCATACACATCACCATTTATAGCCACAGTTATTGCACTTGTAGCTTTTCCTTATATTACTACTAAAGATACCAAACATAGCACCGCCTACAGCTTTTGAACCTAAAGAAATCTTAGTTACATTCTCTGAGCCGCAAGTAGGACAATGAGGAACATTCCTTGCAGGCGTAGAATAATTTAATCCTGTAATATTATTTTCTTTTTTCTCAATAGGCGCATATGCAATAAACTTATGCACAGCCCCACAAAAACATTGAACATCTTCTCTAAAAAAATAAGTTCCCATTTTAGCTTCATATCGCAGAGTATTTTTTCGGAATTTCATTATCATATTACACTCTGAACATTCACCAAATATCCAGCCATCTTCTTCTTTGACATAATTCATATGCATAAAAATATCTCTCCTTTTTCTTTATACTTTGCACATTTTGTTCCTCCTTAGAAATAATTATAGTTATCTTTCTGACTATAGTCAACAATATAACTATCATTTATCCTTATTTTATCTTACTGAAAGGGGAACTAACGTTGATAGAATACAGTCCGTTCTGGAATACTCTTAAAAATTCAACTGAATCAACTTATACGCTGATTACTCAGTATCATGTTTCCAGTGCTACTATTGACAAGTTACGCAAGAATAAACCTATGAACACTACAACGTTAAATGACCTCTGTCGTATCTTCGACTGCCAGATACAGGACATCTGTCAGTACACTCCCTCAACCAAAGACCAACACTTGTAAGTCTGCATTGCAGACTTTTCAGACTGTAGACAAACTTGGTGTTGGGGATTATGCCCAGCACCATTTTTCTTTTAAAACTTCTTTTCTTTTTATTTTCTTCAAAATCAACAAAAATCTGGCTGTGTTCCAACCTCGTTTTTCCAGGATCTTTGCCAGTTTTTTCAAATTCATGCATGCAAAGGTAAGCCCGGCTTTCATTTCCATCCGTTCTTTTCCTACATACTGTGTATATCGAAATCCATGCTGTTCTTTCGCTGTACCGAAGATCCGCTCTATGGTTTCTTTTCTTAACTGGTAGATCTGTCTGTTTCCGATCGTGTGCCGAATGTCTTCTACCACTTCCATATATTCTTCCCATACATGACGTGTGATCAGTTTTACATGATCCCTACTTTCTGTGCATTTTGAAAGACATTGGCATTCAGCACAATGTTCACCGCAGCTTTTATACTCTTTATATCCACTTCTGTTTGTTGTACTGTATGTCAATATATGTGCTCCCGGACATATATAACAATCATAGTATTCATCATATGCGAATTCGTGTTTTCCGAAAAAGCCTTCTTTGGTCTTGGGACGGGTATACGGAAAAAGTGGTTGAATTCCATCTTCCAACAGCCGATGGGCGATTGCCGGAGTTTTATATCCTGCATCTGCAACTACCATCTGCGGATTCAGTTTAGATATCTTATCGTATAATGCTTTAAAAGTACGACTGTCATGCTCATTACCAGGATGTACTGTATATCCAAGGATCCAGCCATGTTTATCACAGGCAGTTTCTACTGCATATGCAAAAACGTGTTTATGTTCACCCTTTCGAAACCATCCACTTTCCGGATCGCTGATGCTGCATTTTTGTGTTTTCACATCTTCAGGAAGTTCTTCAGATATAGAATCCTTATCATTTCCGGTTCCACCGGATGCAGGTGGCTGGTTATCATCTTTTTTCTTTAATGGCTTTTTTCCATGTGCCAGACGATCTTTTTCAATCTCTTTATTTAATTCCTCTTCATACCAGAGAGCCTGTTCGTGTGCAACCCGCTTACGCATTTTTTTACTGTTTGCACAGGCTTTTACATGTGTTGCATCCACGAAGATCTGTTCTGTATTTACAAGCTTATATTTCATACAATCTTCCAGAATCTTTGAAAAGATCTGCTCAAAAAGGTCTGTATCTTTGAAACGGCGGGTATAATTCTTTCCAAATGTAGAGAAATGAGGTACTGGATCTAACATGTCTAGTCCGAGAAACCAACGGTATGCAACGTTTACCTCGATCTCTTTCATGGTCTGACGCATGCTTTTTATCCCATAGAGATACTGAATGAATGGTATCTTTATCAGCATGACAGGATCCATACTGGGACGACCGTTATCCGGACAGTATTTTTCTTCAACCAGATCATAAATAAAATTCCAATTGATTGCCCTATCAATTAATCGCAGCATATGGTTTTGAGGTACCATGTCATTCATGGAAAACATCATCATTTGTTCTCTTTTTTTATCTGCGTTTTTGGTCATCATAAAAAAACACCGCCCTTCTGATATTTATTATATCAGAAAAGCGGCTCCAACAATAGCAAAACCCTGCAAAAGCAGGGCTTTGTCTACAGTCTGGTAAGTCTGCATTGCAGACTTTTTTCTTTTCTCCAAGAGTTTCATAACTTTTAAGTATTGACACTTGTTGCAATACAACGTAAAATAGCAGTATACAGAGGTGTCATAACTTAGTGTCGCTAACGAAAGGGGAAAATGAACATGATTTACGGATATTGTAGAGTATCAACCAAGGGGCAAGCCAAAGACGGAAATTCTCTTGATGCTCAGGAACAGGAAATTCTTTCAAGGTACAGTGATGCTCATGTTTACAAGGAAGCATACACAGGAACTACTACTGATAGACCTGTATTCAATGAAGTTATCCAACAAATGCAGGAAAATGATATGCTTGTAGTAAGTAAACTGGACAGGCTTGCAAGGAACACAGAAGAAGGAATCAAGATAGTAAAGAATCTGTTTCTAAAAAAGTGTTCTGTCCATGTTCTCAACGTTGGCTTGCTGGAAGATACAGCTATGGGACAGTTCTTCATAACTACTCTCCTAGCAGTAGCAGAACTTGAAAGGAATCAGATTATTGAACGCTGTCAGACTGGAAAAGCCATTGCACGACAAAACCCGGATTTCACCGAAGGCAGACCAAAAAAGTACTCCCGGCAGCAGGTGCAACACGCTTTAGACCTGTTAGAATCTCATTCCTATAAACAAGTCGAACAAATGACAGGAATCAGCAAATCAACGCTTATCAGAGCCAAGAAAGCCCTCAAATGAGAGGGCTTTTCAACTCAGCAATCATACAAGCTGTACCCTGCGGTACATTCCTTGAAAATTCTTCTGCATCTTCATAATTTCCGAAATGTCTTTCATTAATGATCTGAGACTCAAAAGCATCAATCTTTACGACAATCACTGTATAATATTTCATATGTAATCTTCCTCCCAGTTTATAGTTATAGTTGTCTCATTATAAACAACGGTCATTTCATACTCATTGCACGTACAGTTCTCTGTTACGTCTAACTTCATATTGTTATCACCAAACTCAAGAACTACTGAATCTTCACCTTTATAGATGTTTTCTATCACAGTAGTAAAAGTACAGTTTAAACCTACACTTTTAATTGTTACACTTACTCTTTTTTCAATAGACCATAATTCATACAGTTTTTCTAACATATGTATCTCCTATTCTTCGATAAATAAACAGTGCATCATCTGTAAGCAACTTCTGACCCCGGCTTTAAAAGCATTTGCTTCTACTGTAGAAGAAAGTTCAAAAATTGTATCTTCTGTAGGATTCTGAATAGCTTTTTTCATGGCTTCTATCACCTCCGGCTCATGTCCAGAATTGCACCAATTATCAAAGAGTAAATAAATAATAGCTTCTTTCATTCCATGATTCCTCCTGTATTATCAAGCTGATTCCATAGCTGTACTGCTGTCTTGAAACCTACATCAAATGCCTGACGTTCATTGTTCTCACAGTAAGCCCTGATTTCCTGCTGTTCCTCTGCTGTCAGCTTCTCAATAGCTTCTGGCAATCCTGCTGTACATCTGTTTCCTGTCCACAAGCTGAACAGTACTTGCAACACATCCATAGCCTCACCCCCTTAATATCCAATGGATTATCATTGCCAGCGGCGGCACTGTCAGAATCATAAACATTGATATTCCGTAAAGCACCTGTGCCAGCTTGTGTTTAATATATTTTCTCAGTTGTCGTTTGAACAGCTCTAGCCACTGTTCATAAGTCATTAATCTATTCATAGGCTATTCGTTACCCCTTTATCTCTGTAAGCCCTGTTATCACATCATCATAACGGCTGTCTGTATTCTGAGAATCAAATGTAATAATTACAGGTGTACCGTCTGGAAGTTCTGCATCATAGCCCCACTCTTCACCTTCAGAATCAACTACTGACTGAATATCAGAATAATAAATACCTGTATCAAGATAGGTTGTCTCTGCTATGGGAGCAGTTACAGCCAGTGCTGAAAGAATAGCTTTAATCATTGCATATTTAATCATGTTCTCACCTTTCAGCGGTTAACCTCCACCGCAAGGATGAATATTTATTTAACATATAATCTTCTGTACTGGCTGATTCTCTGATACTCTGCAAGGCTTCCTAAGTCTGCCTCAAGTCTCTTTGTGTCAACTGTTCTTCTTTCACAGGTGGAAAGTTTGATTGTAAAATCATTGCCTGTCTCTGTCAGCTTTTCATTAGCATCCATATAGCCGATGATTTCATATTCAAGACTTTTAACCTCTGCATCAATCTGTTCTTTCATGGCTTTCATGCTTCTGTAATCTGCTACGACTCTCTCTAATTCTTTCATTGTTCTACACATATCTTTGTCCTCCTGATTTGTTGCAACCCTTCAAGCATCTTCCTGACTATTGTTACTGTACTGTTCACTCACAGGTATATGGCTTGAAGTTTGTGGACGCTTTCGGCTGTTCCGGTTGCTTCTGTGTTGTTTCATTTGATGGCTTTATTGTACACTATTGTGTACTTATAGTCAATTGTCAATTGTACACAAAAGTATACTTATTGTTTTTGATATTTTACACAAAAGTGTACAATATTCTCAATTGACATTCAGAACACTATCGTGTACTATATAAATATGGAGGTGATTACATGGCAGAGCGTGAAAAACAATATAAAGGAATCATTAGTTATGAAAAATTATGGAATCTTATGCAAACAAAAAATATAAAAAAAAGAGACTTGAGAGAGACTTATAAAATTTCTCCTACTATTATTAGTAGACTTAGCAACAACGCAAACGTAGCTGTAGACACTATCATGTATCTTTGTGAAATCTTAAACTGTCAGCCCAGTGATATTATGGAATACATCCCGCCGGAATCAGTTTAAGCCTAAGTACACATTAGTATACAATCATTACAATAAAACAAGTATATTTTTGTGTACTTTTATTCTTGTTTGTAAGTACACTTTAGTGTACAATATGAGTATCAAATAAAGAAAGAAGGTACTCATATGAAGAAACTTACAAACTATCAGAGAACGGCACAGTACTTAAACAAAGTATTCAAACTTATCAATGAAGAATACTTCAACAATGAACTGGAAGTACCAACAATAACTATACAGAGTACTGTAGGTGCTTATGGTCACGTATCAGTCAACAAAGTATGGCACAATGATACAGTAGCAACACACGAACTTAATCTATCTGCTGATTATCTCAACAGACCGATTGAAAATATAGTTGCTACACTGATACATGAAGGTTGTCACTTGTACGCATTACAGAATAATATCAAAGATACATCTAACAGAGGTATCTACCACAACAAGAGATTTAAAGCATTAGCCGAAGAAAGAGGTTTACAGATTAGCAGGCACGAAACTTATGGCTGGACAATCACAGAGCCTACAGAAAAGACCTTAGACTTCTGCATTATAAATCAGTTGGAAGATATACAAATTGTCAGGCAGACAGCTTACAGCATAGGAATCTCCGGCGGCAAAGCTGGCTCAGGTTCAGCACCTATAGCAAGACCAAAGAAGCCCAGCAGTACAAGAAAATACATTTGCCCTTGTTGCGGAAACTCTTTCAGAGCCACAAAAACATTAAGGGTACTCTGTATGGATTGCAATGTTCAGTTTGAGGAGGTACGGTAGTATGTTTTTAACAGCAGTTATTCTTATATTATTTTTCAGTCTGTCAGATTTAGCAAAATGGATGAATCAGAACGGGGCTACAGATAAACAGAAACTCTTTGTCTTTGGCGGTATATTTGTTCTTATAGTAGTAATCGTTAATCTACTCGCCATTGCAGGCGCATCATAAGAGAGGTGGACAACCTCTCTTTTTTTTGTATCAAACTAGGGGTACTTATGCCCTGAGAGGGTTTATAAATCTGGAAAAACTGTGTATGCTGGTCTGTTTCGATACCGAGTCCAAAAATAAGTCGATAAAACTATATTATATTTCTGTGCTTTTCTACTCCAAATTTATTTTTTCTTTTATACTCTACGGTTCCAGATTCTCGGTTCCGTCTGCATAAGTTAGATACGTTAAACTTATGTGAATTCTTTATCTGTACTATTTTTATCATTTTCGAACATTTTAATTTTTTTAAATTTTTTCAAATTTTTGTTGACTTTCGTATTTCAAAGTGTTACAATGTGAAATAATAAAATATTTCTAAGCAAAATCCAGTCCATTTCGGACAAGATTATCCAAACTACAGTTGAATATAAAAACTCCAAGGCAGGGATATTCCTGTCTCTTCCTTGTTCTATATATATTATAATCATTATAACAGAAGGGATGTGGTCACAATGATTGTCTATAGCAATCTCCCAAACACTATCACGCAGTACTAAAGAAAGTAGGTTTATAGAAAATGAATGTAAACAAAAGAAACAATTATCAACTCACTGGGAGCATTCACACGCTGTCACTTATCAGTCTGCCAGTAACAGACATAGACGAAAGTATAGCCCCCTGTTTTGACACTCTGTCCAGCAGAGAAAACTTATCCTACAGCAAAATAAACGCCAACAAGCTAGTAGGTGACTTATTCTCCTATGATGAGTTTAAAACAGCTTTTGACACGATTCTGGGCGGCGCAGGCATAGAGTCATACAGTCTTAGCCGCTTCGATATGAGATTCGATTCGTTTGACCCGGAACATTACAGGGATTATGCCAAACTTAACAGATACCTCATCTCTGCCCTTGCAGTAACCTATAATGTCCAAAACTGCTACGACAGCAGGAATCTGTTCTCTCAGAAGCAACTCTCTGTAGCAATCAAGAATAAACGCTTCGAGTGTGAAAACTACGACAAGGAAGCAGAAAGCGGCGGCAGAGACCCGGCATATGCAAGGTTGGAGCTGAGAAGCAAGTGCCTGACAAGTAATGACATTGAAAAGCAGTTTCATGGTTGGTACATACGTCTGGACAAAGCACTAAAGAACCTTGATAAAGTGCATCAAAGATACAATGATGAGCTGGAAAAGATATACAAGGAAGAAAAAGACGCTTTTCCAGTGAAGTTCAGAAGTCTTACTGATTTCCTTATACAGTATCAGAACTGCATCTTCTGTAAAGCCCAGATGATTGACCTGCTGTCAAGGTTTGATGAAGTAAAGAATCCTGAAACCAGAGCCAAGAATCACAAGAAAAGATACGGCATTGAGTATTTCAGCAAGATGGATGTAGAGTACGCTGTTGCAGAGATTAAAAGAGCAGCAGAAAAATTCTTTGAGGGTACAGAAATGAACCTTTTTGAAAAAAGTTGAACCTCCACTTTTAATAAATATAGCTTCAAAAACTAATGATTAAGATGTCGTCCTGATGTCTTAATATGTTAGACATTATACTTACTATACTAATACTAAGAAAGGAATGATTCTTATTATGAAAAAGAATGATTTTATCTACAGTGGTAGTGCATTGTACAGAATCTCTAAGATAGAGAACAACCTAGTCAAGGTAGTACCTACTTCCAGAAAGATGACCTGTTCTCTTGCTTCCAGAACCTATCATCAGTCACAGCTTGAAGATTTAGGCTACAAAATAAGAGGTGATCTGCTATGATGAAGAAGCCTACTACCAAAAAACTCCCGGAGAAGCAGGTTGCGAGAACAGTTACAGCTAAAGGCAAGCCGTTTATGAAACTCTTCTCTGATGAAAAATTCTACCAATATCCAAGATACACCAACGTCTTTGTTTCTCAGTACGGAAACGTCATTTCTACTACAGGAACAGTTCCGCATCTGTTAACACCTCAGCTTGAATCCAACAACTACTTATCCGTATTTCCCTGCAAAAAAGGAAAGAAGAAAAAATTTTACATTCACAGACTGGTAGCAGAGGTTTGGTGCCAGAAACCAGACTTTGAAATTCCAAACTGTCCTCTCGAAGTTCATCACAAATTAAAAGTACTCAGAAACTCAACGATAGACGTTAACTTTGCTATGAACTTAGAGTATTTGTACAAGCCACATCACAAGGCTATAGAATACATAAAGAGCTATCAAGTGCAAAGACCAACAGGAAAATGGTTTTATCTCTCAGATGTTCACGCAATAGCAGAATACTATAATACTTCTACTTATTCAATCTATCAACTTCTCACTCGTTCCCCTAAAGAAATCAAAGGTAACTACGAAATTTATGAATCAGACAATATCAAAATCAAAGTAAGAAAGGAACAATAACTATGACATTTTATACAATAACAGACCGAGTAGAAGAAGATATGCAGTGGCTTAATGATACCAAAGAGTTTCCGCTTGATTATTCCAAATGTTAAGGAGGTTCCTATGGATTATGAATTACATTTAGCAGGCTTAGAAATAGAAATCACAAGAGACTGCAATCTTAACTGCCCTCATTGTATGCGCTACGAGCCAGATGAGCCAATGGATGCCTACAGGGGTACAGTTATAGCCCCTGAGGTTATAGATGCCTTATTTGACCGCTACAGGCACATAGAACTCCTATTATTGACAGGCGGTGAACCTATGTTACATCCCGAGATGATTACTTATATAGTCGATAAGATTATAGAAAAGCAAGTCTACGTGGAACAGATACAGGTTATCACTAACGGTACAATAGCAAGCAAAGAAGCTGTTACAGCATTAAATAAGGCATACAACTATATCACTGAGAACTGTGTTGACTGGGAGTACCCGGTTCATATAGGAATCAGCACAGACTACCATGATAACCAAAGTTCAATACAGACTGTATACAACTTCTACAAACAACAATGTAAGTTTGATGTCAGATTACATCAAGTCGATTTATCTGATGCAAAGCAATTAGCGCTTACATACTCTGGCAGGGCTAAAGCTTTAACCAATATAAATGAATATCTTGACCCTATCAATCATAAAATCTGTACAGCCGCAGACGGAAAAGTTCTGTGTATGCTAGACTTGACTCTCACTGGAAATTTTGTTCTGGCTACTCAGCATTCGTTCCAAGATGCAGACAATCCAGAAAATATCCTCTGTCCTGTAGACGGAAATCTCTTACTTGCTATCATGCAATGGAACTATAAACATCCTCTGAACTGTGAAGAAGTTAAAGTAAAAGCATGGACGCAACATACTCTTGATACAGGAAATTATTTTGGCAAAAAAGCCACAGCTCACGATTATGAAATCTGCAAACAATCCCTTGAATACTACAATGACACAGAAATATACAGAAAAGAAGTCCATGAACAGTTTCCTGCACTGTACCCGGATGATATAGAAAATATCTCTAATATGTCAGAAGAAAAATCTTATCTCTGCTGTCAAATTCAAGCTACACTTCTACAGAGGATGCGCTCCTCTACACCTATTGATACATCTTGTTGGTGTACCTGTCCTAAGAAAGAATCACAAAATTAAAACTACACTTTTAAAACTACAGGCGAGGGCTGTTTTCAGTCCTTGCCCTTACAAAGGAGAAATTAATATAGATACTACAATTTCATTTATTTCATTTCAATATCTGCTAAAAAATGGTATAATAGATACAGCGGATGTGCTGGAAAAAGCACAAGAAATGAAAAAACAAGAATTAATAAATATGAACCCATGGGAAATGTATCAGGGAAAAGATTCCTGCTGGTACGTGTACCTCCCGTCTGAAAATGACCCTCAAAGGAGAGGAAAAAGAGTCAAGAGAAAAGATAAGAAAGATTTAGAGAATTTCTTAGCTGATTACTGGAAAGAGAAATCTTTCAATCCTACTGTCGAAGAAGTTTTTAATGAATGGAATGACCGAAGATGTAATTTAGGCAATATAGCCCAGTCAACCCATGAAAGAAATCAGCAAACATTCAACAGACACTACACCGACTTCGGAAAAAGAAAGATTAAATCTTTGGAGCCGCGCGACATTCAAGACTTTCTTGAAAGTGAAATCGGACAAAAAGAGCTGACTTCCAAGGCATTCTCAAATCTGAAATCTATTACTGTCGGATTTCTAAAGTATGCCAAAAGAGAACAGTATATTTCTTTCAATGTTAAAGAGACAGTGGATGATCTGGACGTGAGAGACAGCACCTTCAAAAAGACTGTCAAGGAAGATTATGAAGAAGTATTTGATGAACTGGAACTTCCGAAGTTTACAAAATATCTTGCTGAGAATGCTGATATTGCGAACCTAGGAATCATGCTCATGTTAGTAACAGGCATTCGTGTCGGTGAACTGGCGGCGTTAAAATGGGATGACTATGGCGGAAACGGCTTGAAAATTCGCAGAACAGAAACCAGATACCAAGTGAAAAAAGGACTGAATGCCTACGAGATTAAAGATTTTCCGAAAACGGCAGCAGGAGCAAGATATGTTATTATTCCTGAGGATTGTTTGTGGATAATGAAGAAACTCAAAGCTATGAATCCCTTTACAGAATTTATCTTTATGAAAAAGGGCAAGCGTCTGACTACTGTATCATTCAGAAACAGGCAATATAGAATCTGCAAGAAAATTGGATGCTATCCAAAATCACCTCACAAGCTGAGAAAAACTTACGCTTCTCTTCTCTCTGATTACAACGTAGACCCTAAAATGACAATCGAACAGATGGGACATACAAATATTTCCTGTACACAAGGACATTATTTCAGAAACAGAAAGAGTCTCAGTACAAAAACTGCAATTCTGAGCAGTATCCCGGAACTGCAAATTGCACAAAAAAATAATCAGAACCTATGTCCTGATTATCTTGAGTAACTTTTTGAGTAACTTTGATTTACTGGCACCTCACAAACCCAGTAAATAAGCCATTCTTAGCAAGCTGATGACGGGAATTGAACCCGTGACCCCTTCCTTACCAAGGAAGTGCTCTACCTCTGAGCCACATCAGCATCGTGTCGGATTTACCGCTCACATTTGGATATGTTACCAGAACTTAACCGTATTGTCAATCCCTATTTTTTAACTTTTTTATTTTTATAAAAATTACCTTCGGTTAAAATTCTGTATTTTTTTATTTACGGAGCTGTTCCAGTTGTTCTTTTATTTTGGTGCGGATTCTGCGGAGTGCGTTGTCTATGGATTTTGGTGTTTTTCCCATAAGTTCGGCAATCTCTCCGTAGCCGTTTCCTGCCAGATAGTATTCCAGTACCTGATTCTCCATTGGGCTTAATGTGGTAGTGATCTCTTGTTCCAGATTCTCAACGTTTTCCTGGTCGATGATGATCGATTCCGGATTTTCTACCCAGGTATCACCAAGATGTTCTTCGTTCTCTCCGCCCTGCTCACTGAGAGAGACATATGAGTTAAGCGGCTGATGTTTCTGCCTGTTAGAACTCTGGATTGCATTGTAAATCTGTCTGTCCACGCATATGCTCGCAAAAGTCTGAAATGTGGCATCTTTGTCCGGCTGGTAGTCGCGGACTGCCTTAAACAGTCCGATCATACCTTCCTGTATCAGATCATCATTCTCCCCGCCTATCAGGAACATGGTCCTTGCTTTCTTGCGGACCATGTTCTTGTATTTTTCCATAAGATAGTCGAGAATCTCTGACTCTCCGTTTTTAAAGCGAAAGATTAATTCTTCATCCTTGATTCCGTCATACTGTTTCATCAATTTAAACCTTCCGTTTTCCATAAATCTTGCTATTAACTGAAACAATTCTATTCTGCTGCACAACCAATACGCTATTTACACCAAAACAGATTAACCACATAACCCTCTAATAACTAATGTAAATATGGCACTTATTTCTTCTGCATTCTCTGACGTACGATCTCATAGCCGAGTACGCCTGCTGCTACTGATGCATTCAGGGAATCAATATCCCCCTTCATCGGAATAGATGCTACAAAATCACATTTCTCGCGAATCAGTCTGCTTACTCCCTCACCTTCGTTACCGATCACAACTCCGATCGGACCTGTAAGATTCAGGTTATACATAGTTTCTCCACCCATATCTGCGCATACAAACCACACACCCTGCTCTTTCAGCTCATCAATGGTATGTCCCAGATTTGTCACTTTTGCAACAGGTGTATAGTTTAATGCACCTGCTGAAGTCTTGGCAACTGTAGAGGTCAGTCCTACTGCACGTCTCTTCGGAATGATCACGCCATGTGCTCCTGCCAGGTTTGCAGTACGGATGATTGCACCGAGATTATGAGGATCTTCAATATTATCCAGAATAAAGATAAATGGATCTTCCCCTTTTTCCTTTGCTTTTGCAAGGATATCTTCTACGCTTGCATATTCATAAGCAGCTACCTGGGCGATTACGCCTTGATGTGCACCTGTCTCACTTAACTGATCCAGACGCTCTTTTGCCACATAATTGATAATCGTATCTTTTTTTCTTGCCTCTCTGGCAATAGTGCGGACTGGTCCATCCTGGCATCCATCCAGGATAAACAGCTTATCTACACATTTACCGGAACGAAAAGCTTCCAGGACTGCATTGCGTCCTTCTATCTGTTCACTCATATCTGATCCTCTCCGATTCCAGCACGGACCAGTTCTATGATCCTGCCAAAATCATCTTTTAAATATAAATATCCCATCAGAGCTTCAAACCCGGTTGCTCTGCGGTAATCTGCCATTGTTGCGTGCTTTGCCATTGTCGGGGAGTGCGCATTTCTGCCTCTTTTATAAACGCTGTGCTCCTCTTGCGTAAGCATTGGTTCGATCACTTCCATCATAGAAGACTGTGTGCCTGCTTTAACCAGACTGCTTGCCTTTCTGTGCAGCTGATTTACCGGACAGTTTCCTTTTTTCACAAGAATTGTGCGGATCACCAGTTCGTAAACACCGTCTCCGATATAAGCTAAAGTCAAGGGTGAGTAAGACCTCATATCATTATCTTTCAGATGAAATGCCTGATGAAGCATCCCTTTCAAACCGATAATGTCCATTCCACTACTCAAATCGCCTTTGCTTTCAGAATCTTTTTCAATAGCAACAGCTTTTATCTCATCAACTTTTGCCTCATCTGCTTCGTTTTCATTGACAGCAATATCACGCTTATCAAACTCATTTATTTCTGCCATACCGTTTAAGCTCGTTTCCATTTTACTCCCTCACGGGTATCTTTAAGGATAATTCCCTTAGCCAGAAGCTCATCTCTGATCTCATCTGCTCTCGCAAAGTTCTTTGCTTTTCTTGCTTCCTGGCGTTCTGCGATCAGATCTTCGATTTCTTTATCAAGAATTTCTTCTTTCTTCTCTGCTTTCAGACCAAGTACATCGCATAATTTTACCATTGTATCAAGCAGTACTCCGGCGAATTCTGAGGAGCTTTCTTCGGATACATTTGTATTGGCAAATTTAACCAGTTCAAAGATTGCAGCCAGTGCGTCCGCAGTGTTGAAGTCATCATCCATTGCTTCTTCGAATTTCTTAACAAACTCCTGAGACTGTGCAAGGAGTTCTTTCTCTGCATCTGTCGCAGCCTCTGTCTGTGCTGCTGCTTTTCTGTCTTTTAAGTTTGCAGCTGCATCTGTGATACGCTCTAACGCATTCTTTGCAGCTTCCATCAGATCTGCGCTGAAGTTCAGCGGGCTTCTGTAATGTGCATTCAGCATGAAGAAACGAAGTACCTGAAGATCATACTGCTCGCTGATCTCACGTACAGTACGGAAGTTTCCAAGAGACTTGGACATTTTTCTGTTATCAATGTTTAAGAATGCATTGTGCATCCAGTATTTTGCAAAAATCTTATCGTTGCAGCATTCACTCTGTGCAATTTCATTTTCATGATGTGGGAAGATCAGGTCCTCACCGCCTGCATGAATATCAATCTCATCTCCGAGATATTTCTTTGCCATAACAGAGCATTCAATATGCCAGCCAGGACGTCCGTCACACCATGGTGATGGCCAGGATGGCTCTCCCTCTTTTTTCGGTTTCCAGAGAACGAAATCCAGCGGATCTTCTTTCTGGTCTTCTCCTGATACCTGCAGAGAGCGGAAACCAGACTGCAGATCATCCAAATTTTTGTGAGAAAGTTTTCCGTATTCTTTGAATTTCTTAACTCTGAAATAAACAGTACCGTCTGCTGCCGGATATGCATATCCTTTATCAACCAGAGTCTGGATCATGCTGATCATTCCATCGATTTCCTGCGTTGCCTGTGGATTTGTAGTAGCAGGTTTTACATTCATGCCATCCATATCTTTCCTGCACTCTGCAATATAACGTTCAGAAATCTCCTGAGCACTTACGCCTTCCTCGATTGCTTTCTTGATGATCTTATCATCTACGTCTGTAAAGTTAGAAACAAAGTTTACTTCATATCCCTTGTACTCCATGTAACGGCGTACAGTATCGAAGATGATCATTGGACGGGCATTTCCGATATGGATCAGGTTGTAAACAGTCGGACCGCAGACATACATGCGAACCTTTCCCTCTTCAAGAGGTACAAATTCTTCTTTTCTGCGTGTCAGTGTATTAAAAAGTTTCATTCTCTATTCCTCCAGTTTTCCCTATGTTTTATCATTCTATAGAGTTTTTGTTACTGTTCCGTAACACGCTTCGCGGAATAGAGGCGTGTGTACAGTAACGATTTTTTATAAAATCTTATTATATGAATTACCAATTACTTTACTTCATTAAGAAGACATATTGCCTGAGATGCAATTCCTTCTTCTCTTCCTGTAAATCCCAGTTTCTCTTCTGTAGTAGCCTTAATATTCAGCTGAGACTCATCAATTCCCATTGCTTTCGCCATATTTGCCCTCATCTGTGGAATATGAGGTGCCATTTTCGGTTTCTGCGCAATGATCGTTGCATCTATATTTCCAATCTCATAATGATGTTCTTTCAATAGCTTCGTTACGTGTTCCAGCAGCAGAATACTGGAAATTCCTTTATATGCAGGATCTGTATCCGGAAAATGTTTTCCGATGTCTCCCAGCGCAGCTGCTCCTAAAAGTGCATCCATCACCGCATGGATCAGCACATCGGCATCTGAATGTCCCAGAAGACCTTTCTCCCAGTCAATCTTTACTCCTCCAAGGATCAAATCTCTGTCTTCGGTTAGTCTGTGTACATCATATCCCATTCCAACGCGCATAATCATTCTCCTTTGATTTCCAGCATTTTGCTGAGTCTTAATAAGCTTAATCGTCTTCTTGTATAAGGTGCAAGTCTGAGACTTGGTAAAACAGCTGCTTCATCAAGTCCGATATCATAAACCGTCTTTGCACATCCAGCCTTCTCCAGCATGTGGAACATATCCTGTTCGCTCGGAAGCTCATCTATGATTTCCGCGATTCCACCCAGGCAATTCTCCAGATGCTCCGGTGAAATGGATTTCAGAAGTTCCGGTTCATTTTCTTTCTTTATCTCTTCCAGAAATCCCTTACTTCCAAAGGTTTCTTCCAGAAGTTTCTCGTCTTCATTCTCATACGGTTTTGCGTGACATCGTCCCTGTGTGATAGCTGTGGCAATACGCTTGTACTCCTCCAGTACAAGAAGTGTTGCTACAGAGACTTTCTCCCCATGAAGTGCATCCAGCGGGCCATTGATCACTTCCATATCCCACAGATGTGTCACCTGGTGCTCTGCACAGGATGCCGGTCTTGAATTCCCGATCATCTGCATCGCAAGCCCGGAAAGGATCAATGCATACATCAGCTGTTCACATTCATCTTCCTCACCCTCTGCAATATCCTGTATGGAAGATCTGACCGTCTTTAAGGCTTTTTCTTCCAGTCTTACAGTTTCCCGGCAAAAATATTCTCCGGTAACCAGATTTGCGATTTTCCAGTCTGCAAGACAGATATATTTTCCCATCAGATCTGAAATTCCCGCATCTGTAAGGCGCCGGGGAGCTTTTGAAAAAATATCTGTATCTGCATATACACAGATAGGCGCAATTGACGGTACTGTTTTCTTCACGCCGTCCAGGTTCATGGCAGCCACTGTTGTTACAAATCCATCTCCACTTGCTGCGGTAGGCACTGAAATGAAAGGTACTTTGTATTTGTGTGCAACATAACGGCTGATATCATGAACCGTTCCTGCCCCTACTGCGAGAATCAGGTCAATATCTTCCTCCATGTTGTTCTCCACAATTCTTATCGCTTTCCGGTCAGCCAAAAGCCCCTCTGCGTCCAGAACTAATACCTGGCATCTGTCATAGATATCCTCCATGATTTCTTCTGTTGCCGCATAGGTATTGGTGTCGCAGATAACCAGCGGAGATATATATTCTTTCAGCATCCCCTCTGACATCTCTTCTTCAAGCTTCTCTACTGCTCCGGCTTCTATCAAAATCTCTTTCACTGCAATCTGGTGTTCCCTGCCGCAGCTGCAAGGTCGGGCAAAATCGTCCGCATCAACTCGCATTTAAATTCTTCCTCCTGACTTTATACAATTGTTTGTTTCAATCCACAGTCGGTAATTTCACAGAATATGACATACAATCACATAGATGACTGTGGCTTGTCACGTGTCAGTGGGGGATACCGATTCCTCTCTGCCCGCCACTGCTGTTAAGTTTCATCGTACATGACATAGTTCTATGGTATTATACATGATTTTCCAGTAAAAATCAATCATTCGCCGCACACAATGCCTTTACAGATTCAGGTAATTGTAAACGATCTTTGAAATATTCCGGATATTTGTTACTGCTGTACTTTCCGGGCAGTTTTCGGACATGATACACAATATGTATGTTGTCTTTTCTCCGTAAATGATTGCAATATCATGCTGGTCCTGATCTGTCTCTCCGGTTTTATTTGCTGATTTTATTCCGTCAGGAAGTCCTTCCGGGATTTTCCAGGTATTTTCCTGATTCGACAGAAGATTAAGCATTTCCTCTGATGCTTCTTTGCTGACGCACTCTCCCTTGAAAATGCTCTCAAGCAGAGCTCCGCAGTCTTTTACAGAAGTCATATTTCTGCCGCCAAGACTTTCCTGCGCGGAGGCTGCCGGGTGGAGTGTATGCTGTACACTTGTTTCTGTATATCCCTCTTTTTCCAGATATTTATTGATGTCCTCTGCACCTTTTTTGAAATCGAGTGCATCTGTCTGAAGTTTCACCAATTCATTACAGGATTCGTTGTCGCTGACAGTGATCATATTCCACAACAGATCATTTAATTTCACATCTACGGTTTTCATATCCGTTGTATTTAATTTCTTCGCTTCATCCGTTCTTACCTGTTCCATATCCTGGTAAGTCTTTGCCATGACAAATGGCTTGATCAGGCTTGCAGAATATAACGGCATATCGTTAATCAGAAACTCTTTATCCTCGTCGAGATCTTTGACATATACGCTCCATGTTCCCTGATATCCTGACAGCAGATTTTCAAGCTGTGGTTTGAGGTTATCGATTCCCAGATCATCCAGATTTATGACTTTACCTGTGTCATCCACTATGAATCCGTCTGTTGTCACTGTATTCTCCTGTGCCAAAGCTCCGTTCGCACCGCCGAAATAATAGTTTCCGTCAAAATTCATTTCATAGCAGTCCATCTCAAGCGAATGGATTCCCGGCTCTGTTACCATTCTGCCATTTTCATCAAAGTAATAATAACCATTTAACGTGATTCCGTCTATCGCCAGGTTATCTATATACCTTACCTGCGGGGCTGCCGATAGTCGTCCAAGATTATTTACAAAATAGAAGCCATCAAATTTGTCTGTTTCCTGTGTTTTCTGCGCATCAGTTGTCTCCTCAGCCTCTGTATTTTTAAATACTGTAACACCTTTCAAACGTTCCATATGCGGGCTGCATGCTTTAAATTTTCCATCTGTATCATGGTAATAATATCCGTCAAATACCGTTCCATCAATTTCATAGTCCTGAAAATAATGAATCTCTGCCTGATTGCTTTTCGCTCCATTTACATCCAGACAGTAAAATCCGTCACTCTTCATGATATACTTATTACTTCCATCACCTATCGGCTGAATCTGTGCCTGTTCCGTAACAGAAGACATACTTTGCTGTGCAGCCAAAGCAGTGCCAGGCAAAGTCGTTGTCATTACAACAGCCCCTGCCAGAGTTCCTGCCAGGATAAAAGTTTTCGTCGTTCGTTTGTTTTTTTTCATGTAAAACTCCTTTTACGGTTGCTTTCCATATCTCTTCGTAACTGTTCACTGCCATCGTCAGATAACAGCTGACAGAATTGTTACATCTCTTTTTTATAGTAAGCAAAGTATATATTGTTTTTTTCAGGATAGCAACATTTTTGTCTTTTTTCCAGTAACAACCTATGCCAGCATAGTTACTGTTTACTTCATTCTCAGTAACACCGTATGTCTCGGGATATTCTGGTTATATACCTTGTCTGTTTAATGGAAATCATATCATATTCTGACTCTGGTCAGCTTTTTATTTATCCATACAAACCCTGTTCCAGAATTCTCCAAGCTGCTGTTCCACCGTATTCAGAGTACAGTTTCTGCGGTCAGACCATTCTGCCGGGAAAAGATTGCGATAGTTATGATCAGCAAAGCGCTCATCCAGCAAAAGTATGATTCCTGTATCCTCCTGGGTTCTTATCACACGTCCTGCTGACTGCAGCACTTTATTCATTCCGGGATATCTGTATGCATAATCAAATCCATCTGCGCCTTTTTTATCATAATACTGCCTGAGTATTTCCCGTTGTGTCCCAATCTGGGGCAAACCTGTTCCTACTATAACCGCCCCGATCAGTTTCTCCCCCATCAGATCAATACCTTCCGAAAAAACACCACCCATCACACAAAATCCAACCAGTGTCCCTTCTGATGTAGAAAATTCTTCGATAAATTCCTCTTTTTCCTGTTCATGCATCCCTGATGTCTGAGCGATGCATCGTACCCAGTCCACTGAAAACTCATTCTCATACACCTCCAGCACATCTTCCATAAATTTATAAGAAGGAAAAAATACCATATAGTTTCCTTTTCTCGCCCATACTGTTCTTGCAATATATGACGCAATTTTATGATATTCTTCATAACCTCTTCTGGTATAACGGCTGCTCACATCACGTCCCGTAAGAATACATCGTTTTTCCTGCTTAAAAGGTGATGGAACATAAATGCCATAATCATCTTTTCTGGTGCTTAAAAGTGTACGGTAATAGTCCATAGGAAGAAGCGTCGCCGAAAAGAAAACCGCGCTCTTCCCCTTTTCCAGACATCTTCCGATATTCGCCGCAGGATTTACGCAGAAAAGCCGCAGTATTACTTTTCCCTGCGTTCCGATTTCTGTATAAATCACATAATTCTCATCCAACAGCTCATCTATATTCAGAAAATCTCTGACGCAAAAATAAAAATTCAGGAGCTGTTCCGGAAGCTCTTTTCCGTGAAGTTCTTCCAGAAGCTTGTCCATCTCTCCCATCACCTGTAGCATACTCAGAGAAACCGGTCCGGGATTCTGTAAAATCTCATAATCTCCACAGTCTTTCTCCAACGCCAGCAACTGACGGTTTACTTTTCCCAACGCCCGTACAAGTCCCTTACTGTAATCCGCGGCCAGCTTCTTTGCTTCCAGAACATCCGCTCTATCCACAAAAGCACTGTACATTTCTCTGCCTCTGTCCACCAGATTATGGGCTTCATCAATCAGAAAAATATATCCTCCCGAGGTACCTTCGCCAAAAAATCTCTTCAGATACACATTTGGATCAAATACATAATTATAATCGCAGATTACCGCATCCACCCATATTGCGAGATCAAGGCATAGCTCAAACGGACATACCTGCCATTTCTTTGCATATTCAAGAATCGTCTCTCTGCCATAGCAGTCCTGTGTCGTCCACAATTCATAGACTGCATCATTAATTCTGTCCAGATGTCCTCTCGCCCAGAGACAATTCTCCGGATTGCATTCTGTTTTGTCACAGAAACATAGTTTTTCCTTCGCAGTGATAGTGATCACTTTAAACTTCAGTCCATGTTCCTTTAATATTAAAAACGCTTCTTCTGCCACTGTTCTGGTGATCGTTTTTGCTGTCAGGTAGAAAATGTTTTCTCCCAGTCCAGCACCAACTGCTCTTACCGCCGGAAAAATCGTGGACATGGTTTTCCCTACCCCCGTAGGCGCCTGTATAAAAATCTGCCGTTCTGCTGATATCGTATGATACACACTGGATACGATCTTTCGCTGACCTTCTCTGTATTCAAACGGAAACTCCAGACCTTCCATGGATTCATTCCGCTCTTTTTTCCATGCCAGCTGATACGAAATCCATTTATGATATCTGTCCAGAAGTTCCTGATACCAGTCTTTAAGTTCCTCCAAAGTAAATTCTTCTCTGAAATACTTGAGTTCCTCTGTATCCAGATTTCCGTATGTCATCTGAACACCGATTTTCTCTAATTGCTGTTCTCTGGCATAGATACAGGCATAGCACATGGCCTGGGCACGATGTACTTCCACTGGTTTCTCAAGCTGGCTGACATCTGCATAGACACCTTTGATCTCGTCAATGAAATATTGCTCGTCCTCTGTGAATATCCCGTCAGCTCTGCCTTCTATCACGATACTTACATCATCATATTCCGTCGTATATTTAAGAGAAACTTCTGCCCTGTAATGACTTCCCATCTGGCTTTGTATCTTCCTGTGAAGTCTGCTGCCTTTCAGCATCGCTTCTTTATCCGCAGAGCCTCTGCGGTTATCAAGGTCACCGCTTCTTAATATAAATTCCACCAGATTTCTGACCGAAATACGAACCACCGGCTTATCCATGTCTGCCCCCTATATCTTAAGAGTTACTGTTCACTCCGTTCTTAATAATCTCAAAAATCTATTTTCATTCACCATTCAACTTATCGATTCATCAAATGCAAGGTCTTTTAAAGATAATACACGATTATAGCACATCTTCTCAATACATGAAACGAAAAAGCCGCCAGAAATCTTTATACAGATTCCTGACGGCCTGTTATTTTCTTTATCTTTTATCTATCTTAATCTTCCGATGTACTGACAAGCTGATTCCTGAAATAATCTTATTGATACATGAACCTTAGCTCCACGATTCTATATAACAGGAATTACATCTGAGTAAGTACAAAAATATCATAGATTGCTTTTACAGCAGTTTCGAAATCTCTGTTCTCAACACCAATAATGATGTTCAGCTCACTGGATCCCTGGTCGATCATCTTAACATTTACATTTGCATGGGCAAGTGCGGAGAAGATTCTGCCGGCTGTTCCTCTTGTGGATTTCATACCGCGTCCTACAACTGCGATCAGTGCAAGGTCAGATTCCATTTCTACGAAATCCGGCTGTACTGCACGATGGATTCCGGCAATTACCTGCTGTTCCTTTTCTTCGAATTCATCCTGATGTACATATACAGTCATTGTATCAATTCCTGATGGAACATGCTCAAAATTGATTCCCTGATCTTCGAATACCTGAAGTACCTTACGTCCGAAACCAACCTCACTGTTCATCATGGATTTCTCAATATTGATAGAGCAGAATCCCTTCTTACCTGCAATACCTGTGATTGTAAATTTCGGTTTCTTGCATGTACTCTCAACAATAAAAGTGCCCTTGTCTTCCGGTCTGTTTGTGTTTTTGATATTGATCGGAATTCCCTCTTTACGAACCGGGAAGATCGCATCTTCATGAAGAACAGTTGCCCCCATATAAGAAAGCTCTCTGAGTTCTCTGTAGGTAATGCTCTCGATCACTTCCGGATTTTTAACAATACGTGGGTCTGTTACCAGGAAGCCGGAAACATCTGTCCAGTTTTCATAAAGGTCTGCCTTAATAGCCTTTGCCACAAGGGAACCTGTTACATCAGAACCGCCTCTGGAGAAAGTTTTAACTTTTCCATCTTCACCAGCGCCATAAAATCCCGGGATAACGGCACGCTCACATTTTGCCAGTTTTTTGGACAAAAGTCTGTCTGTCTTCTCGGCATCCAGATTTCCGTTCTTATCAAAACGGATCACATCTGCTGCATCTACAAATTCATAGCCCAGATATGCTGCCATTACCTTACCATTGAGAAATTCTCCTCTGGATGCCGCATAATCTGTACCTGCCTGTGCCTTGAAATCAGCTTCAATCTGAACAAATTCATCTTCCAGAGAAAGATCAAGGTTCAGTCCGCGGATGATCTCATAATATCTTCCCTTGATCTCCTGCAGAATCGGTATGAAATCTTCCCCCTCAACTGCAGTATTATAACATTTATAAAGTAAATCTGTAACCTTTGTATCTCCGTCAAATCTCTTTCCCGGAGCGGACGGAACCACATAACGTCTGCTCTCATCACTTCTGATGATCTCCCCTACTTTCTGAAACTGCTCTGCATTTGCCAGAGAACTTCCTCCGAATTTAACAATTTTCTTCATTTTTCCTGCTCCTCATATGTCACTAAATATTTTCAGACCGATCTCCCATCAGTCTTTGTCACTCTACCAACATAAAGTCTGTTTAATATTGTATTGAATAAACGCCAATTTTGCAAGCCTTTCTTACAGAAATATCCGAAAATGGTTATTTTCCACAATCTGCCGAAGATTCCTGCTGTTTTTTTACAAATTCTGTCACATTATAAACACGAAGGATATCTCCATCCACCCGAAAATGAATATCCTTCTCTCCAAAAGGCATTCCGTAAGACCGTTCCGGATCATTCTGATAAGCAGGACGGGGATCATCTGCAAGCACTGCGATCAGAGCCTCTCTGCTTTCCCCGGGTATTCTTTCCAGAAGCTCCTGGGGAAATTCTACCTTCAGATGATGATCTTTGGAATATTCGGTAAAACTTCCTGTTGCTTCCGAATGGCAGTCTGCATAAGGAATATATGGTTTAATATCGAAAATCGGTGTTCCATTCATCAGATCTGCACCTTCTACATAAAGTACAGGGCTGTCCGGCTCATCCAGAGCTACTTTCTCAAGCTTCACACAGGATAATCCTATGGAATTGGGACGAAAGGGAGATCTTGTGGCAAAAACTCCTTTTCTCACATTTCCCCCAAGTCTGGGCGGGCGGACAGTCGGTGACCACTTTGTCCTCTTTGCCTCCGAAAACTCCCAGATCAGCCAAATATGACTAAACTCCTCCAGACCACGGCAGGCATCCACATTGCGATATTCCGGCTCGAATACAATTCTCGCTTTAAGTGCCCCTACACGGCCACTCTGCCTGGGAATACCGAATTTGGTCGGAAAATCATTTTCTATATGTGCGATCGGAATCATTGTACTATTCTCCTTTTTACCTTTTTCATAAAATAATAGCCCGGAAAATAACTCTCCAGGCTATTATTGTTATTTCTTCTGTGCGAAATACTCTTTTGTAAGTGTAATGGCGGTTCCTGAAAGCAGGAATACACCAATTAAGTTGGGGATTGCCATGAGACCGTTGAATGTCTCAGCAATACTCCAGAGAAGTCCCAGATCTACAGTTGCACCAATGATTGCCACTAATGAATAGGCGATCATAAATGGGCGGATAACTTTTGCAGAGAATAAAAATTCAATACAGCGTGCTCCGTAAAGTCCCCATCCGATAATCGTTGAAAATGCAAAGCAACACATGGCAACTGCCGTAAAGATAGAAACCCAGCCTCCGTATGTAGCAGTAAATCCGGAAATTGTAAGTTCTGCACCTGCCGCTGCACCGTAATTTACCGGCACGCCGCTTACAAGGATCACAAGTGCTGTCAGAGTACAGATCACGATCGTATCTGCAAATACCTCAAAGATACCAAACATACCCTGTTTTACAGGTTTGCTTGTGTCTGCACAGGCATGAGCGATAGACCCTGTACCAAGTCCGGCTTCATTGGAGAAAATACCTCTGGAAACACCCTTTTTCATACTGAGGAAAAAGCTTCCGATCACACCGCCTGTCACTGCTGACGGATTAAAAGCTCCATAAACAATATCATGGAAAACTGCCGGAACTCTTCCGATATTTAAGATTACAACACCCAATGCAAGTACAATATAAAACAATGCCATAAACGGCACCAGCTTCTCGGAAACACTTCCGATTCGCTTGATACCACCCAGCAGTACCATACCAACCAGCAGCGTGATCACAATTCCAAGGATCAGATTCAGTCTGCCTGTGGAAGACTCTGAAATCACATTAAAGTTAATAAGAGCCGTATCAATTGCTGTTGTAATGGTATTTACCTGCGTAGCATTACCTGTTCCAAATACAGTCAGCACACCGAATGCAGAATAAAGAACTGCAAGAAATCTCCAGTTCTTTCCCAGACCATTCTTAATATAATACATAGGTCCGCCTACATAATCTCCATGTCTGTTTCTCTCACGGAAATGAACTGCTAGGGTAACCTCTGTAAATTTCGTGCACATTCCAAGGATTGCGGAAACCCACATCCAGAATACAGCTCCCGGTCCGCCGATGGCGATAGCTCCGGCAACACCGGCGATATTTCCGGTACCTACCGTACCTGCCAACGCAGTACAGACTGCCTGGAAAGGTGTCATGGAACCGTCAGAGGCCTCTTTCTTCTTAAAAATTCTTCCCAGTGTGGTTTTAAGTGCATACGGGAATTTGCGGATCTGGACAAAACCGGTCCGCAGGCTCAGGTAAAGCCCTACGCCGATAATACAGATCATAGCCGGGACACCCCAGATAAAATTATTTACGACGTTATTGATGGATTCAATTGTCTGAAGCATATTAAACAAACCTTTCTTTCGTGTAATAGTAACAGTTTAGCACTTTTTTCACCGTATGTACAGAAAAATTCTATTAAGATAAAGCATTAAAGCACAATAAGTTAACAGTGCAAACAGATACGATCAGCCGCTCCACTGCTTGCCATACCCATATCACTGCTTCACAGTTTGAGCAAAAGTCAAAATAACGTATAAATTTGTCATAATTTCAGTAGCATTTCCTCACCCAAACCTCTATTATTGTAAATATGAAATCAAGGAAAACACCTGTGTATTTTCTAACAGTACTTAAGCGTTTCAGTTATTCGGTGTAGCGCCGCGTAGCAAAGCGGATGATTTTATCCGCTTGACTATTTTCAACCTAAGGAGGACATGACAAAATGATTCAGAAATATACTTACGGGACCCCATTTGAAACCGATGCCATCGTAACTTCCATCCCGGCTTCTGAGGGAACTCCTGCATACGGAACTATCTCCACAGAAAACGGCTTCTCTTTTACTTATGACATGGATGACAACGATGTTGTCTATGGTCTGGGCGAATCAAACCGCGGAATCAACAAACGTGGATACGTTTATGAGAGCAACTGTTCCGACCAGCCAAACCATACAGAAGATAAAATCTCCCTCTACGGAGCACACAACTTCCTCGTAATCTCCGGAAAACAGACTTTCGGTCTCTTCGTTGATTATCCCGGAAAACTGAAGTTTGATATCGGTTACACACTCTCTTCCCAGTTAAAGATCACCTGTGAGGATGCAGATCTTTATCTGTATGTGATCGAGGGTGAAACCCCTTACGATATCGTAAAACAGTTCCGTAAAATCATCGGAAGAAGCTATATCCCGCCTAAATTCGCATTTGGTTTCGGTCAGAGCCGCTGGGGATATACAACTGCTGACGATTTCAGAAAAGCCGCTGACGGATATCGTGAAAACAATATTCCGATCGATATGGTATACATGGATATCGATTACATGGAAGACTACAAAGATTTCACAGTCAATCAGGAAAACTTCCCTGACTTCGAAGCCTATGTCAATGAAATGAAAGAAAAAGGTATCCACCTTGTCCCGATCATCGATGCAGGTGTCAAGGTAGAATCTGGCTATGATGTTTATGAAGAAGGCGTTGAGAAGAACTACTTCTGCAAACGTGAAAACGGCAGTGATTTCGTTTCCGCTGTATGGCCGGGCTGGACTCATTTCCCTGATGTCCTGAATACAGATGCCAGAGCATGGTTCGGACAGAAATACGAACGTCTCATTTCAAAGGGAATCGACGGTTTCTGGAATGACATGAACGAACCTGCAATGTTCTGTACACCGGAAGGCGTTGCTGAATTAAAAGAATACATCAAAGACAACTTCATGGACAAGGAAGAAGCACCTGGATTTACACTCGGTGATAAAGTAAACGCCCTTGCAAACAATCCGGAAGATTACAAACGCTTCTATCACAATGTAAACGGTCAGAAAATCCGCCACGACAAGGTACATAACCTGTTTGGCTATAACATGACCCGTGCAGCAGGTGAAGCATTTGAAAAAATCGCACCTGGCAAACGTTTTCTGATGTTCTCCCGTTCCTCCTATGTGGGAATGCACAGATACGGTGGAATCTGGACGGGAGACAACAAATCCTGGTGGTCACACATCCTTCTGAACTTAAAGATGCTTCCATCCCTGAATATGTGCGGTTTCCTTTACACAGGCGCAGATCTGGGCGGTTTCGGTGCAGATACCACACGTGACCTGGTACTGCGCTGGCTGGCACTTGGTGTATTCACACCTCTTATGAGAAACCACTCCGCTCTGGGAACCAGAGAACAGGAAGCTTACCAGTTCGAGAATATCGAAGACTTCCGTCATGTAATCGGTGTCAGATATCGCCTTATTCCATATCTGTACAGCGAATACATGAAAGCAGCATTAAACGATGACATGATGTTCCGTCCGCTGGCATTTGACTACACAGACGATGCATTCGCAACTCAGGTAGAAGATCAGCTTCTTCTCGGAAACGAAATCATGATCGCACCTGTTTATACACAGAATGCAAAAGGCCGCTATGTATATCTGCCGGAAGAAATGATGTTCGTAAAATTCCTGCCGGATGGAACCATCTCTCAGGAGATTCTTGAAAAAGGACATCACTATGTAGAAGTTGCCCTGAATGAAGTTCCACTGTTTATTCGCAAAGGAAAAGCTATTCCGGTTGCTGATGTTGCTCAAACAGTAAAAGATATTGATCCGGCTACTATCCGCATGATCGGATATGAGGGAGCTGAATATGACCGTTATGATGATGACGGGATAAGCACTTTGTAATTTAACCGAATCAGTCAGATTTACCTGCCACAATTGCAGAAATTACCAGACAGCAGTTAAGAATTGAACGAAAAGTCACCTCATAAAAAATAAAAAGAAACAGTCACATATATCCAATGAATATCAATATATTCTTTCAGTTATGTGACTGTTTTCTTTTAACTTATTAATTCTCCAAAAGAACCTGGTTTTGCCGGAACAAAATTTCCACCTTCATCAATTGTTCCAAATTTTTCCTGATATTCTCCTTCAGTACGCGAAATTTTAGGTTTTTATTCGCTTTAGCAGATTCTACTCCTGGGGAGAACATACTCATACCCATTGTATCCATGGAAGCCATACTTACGCTGTAGGGCTTTCTATCCTCCCCATAGAAACGCTTCTCCGAAGAAGTGGGCAAACCTATAACATAAGAAGTAACATACTTACTTAATTCCGTTAAAAATTAATACGTGTTCCATGCAGGAACATCGGAATCACCTCCAACATAATAGGATTATCTTTTTCAATCATCTTCAATCATTTTGTTCAGCATCAAAATATCTATTTTCCTCCATACCTCGTTTCCAGCTATTCCATCAATTGTTAACCCTTCTTCTTTCTGAAAGTTCTTTATTGCTTCCGTTAGTTCTTCATTTGATTTTGTAACAGAGTTTCCATTGTAATATTGTAATTTTTCCAAACATTTTTTTAACAACTTCATATCATCATTTTCTGTTACAAAATATGTCTCATTATTTTCTGTATTTATCACAGCAACAACTTCCGTAAATAATGAATCACCTTCCCTGATATTTTCCGGGTCAAAAGGCAAAATCGGAATATTTTCTAAAGATCCATATTCAAAATATAATTCATTCAATAAATGAATACTTGTCTGAAATTTCTCCTGCTGTTTCAATTCTTCTTCCGTATAGTTTTCAAAAAATAAAGTGTTATAATAATATAATATTTTATTCATTTTATCTACATCATCCAGATTCTCCTTTTCCAGTTGATCCATTGTCCCTGTTTCACGAGCCCACACATTATTCGAACAAATACTACAAATAAAGATAATCATCAATAACACTGCGTTTTTGCTTCTGTTATGTTTCATTTGATACTTCTCCTTTCTTCAGATACATTTCAGTTCTTCTTACTTATATTTAAATGATAACACATTCGTCGCAAAATTTTGTGAAACAGCGAAATTCATATATAAATTGGCGAAATTCGTTTTTTCAAAACATATTGTGTTTTTTATAAGGTTTTTTTCCACAATTCCTCTCCAATATTTCTGTAATGTTGCACAAACAGTAAAAGATATTGAACCCACTTCTATCTGCATGATCAGATATGACTGTTTTCTTTTTGAAATCTGTTTTATTACAGCTTCACAATCATTGTATTTTCCTCTTTAAAAACTATTTCCCCCAATGAACTTAAAAGTGCTACATTAACCCCTTCATATTTTTGATATTCACAGCTTCCAATAAAAATATAATTCACCTCATATTTTTCAAGCAGTTCCTGTACTTCTTTTTTATCTGTTGAAGTATAAATAGTTTCCACGTCTGTTCTTCTTTTGTTTTCTTCATCAAGATTATTTCGCCATAACCATTCATGAACATACCATCCCAATACCGTCGGCAAACCTGTCATAGCAGAAACCCGGTTGTCATAGTCTTTATAACTGTCGCCGCAAGCTTCAAGAACGGTTGGCTGACCTGTAATATTTTTATTCAGCCATCGTATTGCTGCCGCATCTTCAGGAATGGCATTTTCTATATAAGCAGTTGCATTGAGAGTTTGGTATTTATTTTTCAGAGGAAAACCTGTAAACCAATTTGTTGTAGCATTTACGAAATATCCACAGGTAGATATAAGAAGTATTATTGCCATTCCCCCAACGGTTATCTGCACTTTTGATAATCTTACCTTTTTCTCATATCTATTATCCAATTTAGTTTCTTGCAAAATTTTTATTCTGTCTGCCACAAAAAATACCAGAATATACGACATCATAAGCGCAAAAAGTATATATGCCTGATAAGTCAGCTTAAACATAGTATTTGCTCTTGGTGCTGTTTTTTCATAGATATCTCTTACATAAACGATTTCCGGAATCAATATTAGTCCCATTGCACAAAGAGAAAGTACAACTCCGTATAAATCAGAAACATTAATTTTGTAAAATAAATTCCTGTTTTTTTTATTTGTAAAATTCCTATTTTTTATCAGCGTAGATACGACAAATAATCCACATATAAGCAATGGAAAAGCCCATAATACACAAAACTGATAAAACGCCGTATGAATTTTCACAATTCCGATTCCCTGTACCATAACACTTTTAAACTGTAAATGGAATGGTAACGAAATCAACACCGCAGTCAGCAGAAGTTCTATCCATTGCACAACGCTCCATTTTATACCGGTTCTCATATCTGAAGGTTTCATATCTGTAAAATTAAGATATCTCTTCAAATTTCCAAAAAACAGTGTTCCACATATTACAACATAATAAATCATAAAATCCCATGTATTTGAAAACAGGAAAATTCCAAGGAACAGTCCCAGCAGAAATATCTCTTTCTGTTTCCAGCTTTTACCGGAATTTCTTTTTATCCATGCATATAAAATCCCCAATACTGCCAAAACAAAAAACACATTAATCACATGCGCATGTAAATCCCCAAGAACAAAAGAATATGAAGGAAATTCATGAATTGTCTCGTCCCCTGTCACAGGTGGATCAAATCCTATAAATCGTGTTGTGCCTGGAAACCAGTAATCTTCTCTTATCCCCAGTAATGTAAAAATTTTTCCATATATAATATAATGAAGGTTTCCACTCATGGATACAGATAAACCTGCTAAAATACCTCCAAAATCTGTTGTCCATGCTCTTCCCCTTTTACCTAATTTATCCTTAAGCATCTGGCGCACAAGACTAAATGGCAATACAAACGCAAATGCAGCTATCATGGTACGCATAAGATTGTATGTAATCTCTACCTTTGTTCCTGTAAGTTTCGTAAGAAACACCGCAAAATATTGACCACCATAATAGTAGTTAAAAGCTTTGCCAGCATACCACATATCTTCTGACGGAAGTGTTGTGCTACGCATCATAGACTTCATAAAACCAAAATCCATATATTTTTCAGTTCCATGAGCTGCCGGATGAAATCCTGCCATATATGTCCATAAAAGAAATACAACAAAGAAAATCACTTCTTCCCAATAAACAAGTTCCATATGTTTCCACGGAAAAATCTTTCTTTGTTTTCCATATATTCCATAAGCAATACTGCTCCCCCCACATAAGGTAGTAATTACGATAGAACTCAATGTGGTAAAGTGAACCACTTTTATAGAAGTCAAAATCCATACTCCATATCCGCATATCACTATTGCTATAACCTTTGAATACATCCATCCATTATCATCAAAACCTTTGAATATCTGAGCCGTTATCGGCATAAATACCAATCCAAGAATCCATAAAATTTCCCACCATATCATGAATGTAAAGAAATCGGATCCTAACAGCCAAAAAGCAACTCCTATCAATAGCCCTGCTGCCAGTAATTTAAATTTATTTACTTTTTTCATAATAATATATTTCTCCATGACTTTTTTTAATTCTTTTCTCATTCTCCTTTTACATATATTTCATTTCTTCTTACTTTGTATTTGAATAATATCATATTTATTGCAAAATTTTCTAAAATGGCGGAATTCATATATAAATTGGCGAAATTCGTTTTTCGAAAACATATTGTGGTTTTTTATGATGTTTTCTGTCACAATATTTTCCCTCTTGACTAATTTTCTGCAAAATAAAAGACAGCGCAGTCCTACCACTACACTATCTTTCATAGATTCTACATAATTTATAAGTACAGCATTACCTTTACAGTAAAAATCTGATTTGTATTCGAAACATCCATAAATCCCTGATATTTCTCTACCATCTTCCTGACATTTGCAAGACCAATGCCATGTCCTTTTTCTTCCTTCGTTGACAATAATTTATTTTTCTCTACAGCCAATTCATGTTGAAAGCTGTTTTTTATTTCCATGGAAAGCATGCCCTTTTCATAGTATATATCCACTGACATCCATTTATCTTTCGTCTGTTCTGCTGCTTCTATTGCGTTCTCTGTCAAGTTTCCCAAAATCACATTCAGATCAAATGCTGATATACACAAATCAGATGGTACCCGTACCTCATACTCTACATGATTCAGTTTCTTTTTTGCCTGTCCCAGAAGATAATTCAGCAGACTGTCAAGATTCTTATTCCCACAACTGACCAGTTCAGACTGATTCTGCATATACTCCCCCATGTCCTGTATATATTTCCGAATTTCTTCATTATTCTGATTTGCAGCCATAAGTGCAAGTTCTCCCAGATGATTTTTCATATCATGGCGTAGAGCTTTTACTTTCTCTTCCGATTGCATCAACACATCCAACTGGTGAGAATAAATGAGCATTTGTTTTTCCATAAGAGATTGTTCTTCCAGTTTCTTATACGCACTTATCAGAACATCATATAAATAGAAAATCAATAATACAACTGCCAAAACACAACATCCAAATAACACCAGCAGGATACGATTTTTTAGTTCCTGTTCAACAATAAGCAATTCTGCCAGACAAAGTGCTGAAATAACCGCCAGTATCATCCCATGCGGAGTTTTATCTTCTCCTTTATTCTTAATCAAGATTTTTTCTGAAATAACATCGCAAATCAGCAATAATAGTACAGTTATATACGCAGCACATTCACCGACTTTCCCTGTTATTGAATAATCTGTCAATAAATGAACAGATACTAAATCACATCCCATATTAGTTCCATATACAAGTAGTGTCACAAATATTTTCTTTTTCAATGCTCCTTCATAACACACTGTAATCAAAAAAATCAGCACTATATTTGTTATCACACTCATACCTGGCGAACAAAATATCAGATGCACTCCTGCTGTCAAAATAAAAAACAATACATAACAGGCTCTTTCTTTTTTCTTTTCCTCAATATCTGTCCAAAAGAACAATCTCATAAAGCGATAGATTATATATGTACGCAAAAGATTCGTGCTTAATGTAGTTATCAACGCAAACATTTACTCTCTTTCCCTCCACACACGCTCTGCCAGTTGCTTTCTCACTGATTTCCGATATGGCTGGCTGATTGGAATTGTATCTCCGTTTTTCATTTTCACAGATTCATAAGAACATTCTTCGATATAATCAAAATTGATCAGATACGACTGATGAATCTGAATGAAATTTCCCGGAATTTTCTTTGCTATTTCTTTCAGTTTGCCATTAAATTCTTTCTGTCCGTCTTTTAAAACCAGATGCACTTTTTTATTCTGACTGCTGAAATACAGAATATCTTTATATAGCACCTTGAAATAATATCCACTGCCAAAGTACTCGAAAATACCTTTTCTGACTTCCGAAATTTTCTGAATCCTGTTCATGACATTCCCAACTTTTATTTTGTCTAAAGGTTTGATCAGAAAATCTGTAGGCTGTACACGAAATAAATCCATCGCATAACTGCTGTTCGCTGAAATGTAAACAATTGCAGTTTCCATGTTTTCCTGTTCTTCTCTTATAAAACGTCCCACTTCAATTCCATTTGTTGTCAGTAATTCTATATCCAGAAATAGCACATCAAGAATCTTCTTGTTTTCTCTCAGGAACCGGCACAGGCTTTCTCCCTGATACCAGATATCAATATTCATCTGAAGTTTATTCTCTTTTCCATAATCATAAAGCATTTTTTCCAGTTCCCCGCAGAGTCCTTCATCATCATCGCAAATGCCAATGCAAAACATTTCTTTTCTCCTTTCATACTACATACAGTATACAGTTCTTACAACTCTACTTCAAGACAAAAGTACCCTTTGATTTCGCGTGGAGTACTCTCAGGGAAACCAAAGGGTTCATATATGAAAGTTATTCTTTGTCTTTATTTGCCAAAACAATATAACGGTAAATTTCTGTAAACGGGATCTCTTTTTCTCTGCTCAACTGTGCAACGCTCTCATATTCCGGATAAAGCTGCTCTTTTCCATTCAAAGCGCATACCTTTACCTGAACTTCTCCCCAGGGAGTCGGAAGGGTTCTCGTTTCTCTGGGAAGAATCGTACGTTCCATTCTGCTATAACGAATTCCAATCGTAGTAGTTTCTTCAAAAATAATATTCTGAAGCGTTTCCATATCTTCTTCCTTACAGATCACATTCAGAACCCATGCAGGTCTGTTCTTTTTCATAAAAACAGGCACATAATGCACATCTCTAGCACCGGCTTTCATCAGACGTTCCATGACAAATCCCAGAACTTCTCCACTGCAGTCATCAATGTTTGTCTCCATCTTGATAATCGTATCTTTGGTTTCCTGATTTTCAGCTTTCGGATTATTTCCGATTTCCGGGTTTTTGAATTCTTCTGACTGAGCCTTTGCCTCATCTGTTTCTGCGCTCTGCGAGATAATCATTGCCCTTAGGATTCCCGGGCATTCATACTGGCGTTTACCTGCGCCGATTCCAATCTTCTGGATTTCAAATGTTTCCGGAAGTTTATCTTTTGTTTTCACTGCTGCCACGATTGCTGCACCTGTAGGCGTTACAAGTTCACCCTCTACCTCTGTCATTTTCAGATATAAATGATTAGCACTTACTATATTTGCAACTGCCGGAACCGGGATTGGCAGGATGCCATGCTGACAACGGACAGTTCCCCGTCCCTCACAGAGAACAGGAACGATCATCTCTGTAACATCCAGATTATCCAGGCAGACTGCCACAGACACAATATCCACAATAGAGTCCACTGCTCCCACTTCATGAAAATGCACCTGATCAACAGGAACATTGTGTGCTTTACTCTCTGCCTCTGCAAGAATTTCAAATATACGCAATGCAATCTTCTTTGCATTCTCAGTCATTGCACTATGCTCTATAATATAGGTAATTTCTTTTATTCCACGGTGTTCGTGATGGTGACGATCTTGCGCTGATCCTGCGCCATGGGCGTGATTGTGCTCATGACTATGAAAATGTTCCGCTTCCTCCTCATGAGCATGATTATGATCGTAAAAATGATTATTCTCATGACCTTCATGATGATGTCCATGCAGATATTCCATATCATGGTCATGATTTTCATGCTCTTTATCCAGCACAACATCAAAATCACATGCATCTATTCCGGATTTCACAACTCTGCTGATCTTTGTCTCAAATCCTGATACCTTAAGACTCTTCAGCACCCTGTCCAGCACTGCGCGGTCAGCCCCCAGATCAAGAAGTGCCGCAACCGTCATATCACCACTTATCCCTGAATAACATTCCAGATATAATGTTTTTCCCATAATCAATTTCCTTTCTCATCTGCACCTGCCGCCAGACGGTTGATCTGCGTTGCCAGATAGCCGGCACCGTATCCATTATCAATATTCACCACCGCAATACCGTTCGCACAGGAATTGATCATAGTAAGAAGTGCAGAAAGACCATGCATACTTGCACCATACCCCACAGATGTGGGGACTGCGATCACAGGTCTGCTCACCAGACCGCCCATCACACTGGCAAGAGCTCCCTCCATTCCCGCAACTGCAACTACACAGTTCGCACTCTGAATCGTCTCCAGTCTGGAAAACAGACGATGCATTCCGCTGACTCCCACATCATAAATCCGTTCAACATTTGTACCAAAATATTCCGCTGTCTGTGCAGCTTCCTCAGCAACCGGAATATCTGCTGTTCCCGCCGAACACACTGCGATCTTACCAATACGATTCTTATCTTTCTTCTCAATCTTTAGAATACGTGAGATCGGATCATATTCCACTTCCGGAAACTTCTCCTTCACCAGTTCATACTGAGATTGGGAAGCTCTGGTCCCGAATACCTCACCGTCTTCTCTGTATAATCTTTCAAAAATATTCAGAAGATGTTCATCTGCCTTATTACTGCAGTAGATTACTTCTGCAAAACCTGTTCTTGCCTTTCGGCTTGTATCCAGCTTCGCATATCCCATTTCTTCATAACTTTCTTTCTTAAGAATTCTCTCTGCCTCTTCCACAGACACAGAACCACTTTTTACACTTTCAAGAATCTCCTGTAAGGTCATGGACCCCTCCTTTTAGAACACCACCTGCACCAGAAACATATAGACAACCGTTCCCACTATAATACTGAGCAGTGTATTTCTCTTCCACAAATGAAGATTTTGCTGTTATCATTCTTTTTCCTTATCAGCGCCCTTATTTCCACGCTGATCGTAGTCATCCAGGAAATTGTAGTATTCTCCATCTTTATGATATCCCATAACAGTACGAAGATTAATATCCCGCACACTGTTAAAGATATTCGTCTCGATCACACTGCTTGTATTTCTAAACTGTGCAACCAGCTCTTTCATCTCATCACGCTTGGAACCACGTCCGCCCCCACAGCTTACACAGTTCTCAGTAAAACGGCATGCACACTGAATGAAGTGCAGCCCATTAGTATCTCTCCATGCCTTGATCGCAGATTCCTTGATCAGATACATAGGACGGATCAGTTCCATTCCCTCAAAATTCTGACTGTGCAGCTTCGGCATCATAGTCTCCACCTTACCACTGTACAGCATACCCATGAGGATCGTCTCGATCACATCATCAAAATGATGTCCCAGCGCAATCTTATTACATCCCAGCTCCTTGGCATGAGAATACAGATAACCACGTCTCATTCTCGCACAAAGATAACAGGGATTATTCTCAATTTCTGCCACTGTATCAAAAATATCACTTTCAAAAACCGTAAGAGGAATTCCCAGAAGCTCTGCATTATCCTGAATAATCTTCCAGTTATCCGCATTATAACCCGGATTCATTACCAAAAACACCAGTTCAAAATGAATCTTCCCATGACGCTTCAGCTCCTGAAGCAGCTTCGCCATCAGCATAGAGTCCTTACCACCTGAAATACAGACAGCAATCTTATCCCCCTCCTGGATCAGCTGATACTCGTTCAACGCCTTGGTAAACGGTCTCCAGACCGTCTTTCTGAAAGTCTTGATAATACTGTGCTCAATCTCTTTCGTTTTCAGTTCTTTCTGCTCCTTAGCATCATTCTCCATAAAACGACTCAGAGAAAGTCTCAGATACGCACGATATCCTCCCTCAATATTCACAGCCTCATAGCCAGCCTCACTCAACTTCTCCACACAGTCCCGGCTCCTGTCCCCCGTATGGCAGAGAACATATACTGTTTTATCTTTATCAACAGCCTCCATCTTCTCATCAAACTCATCCAGCGGAATATTCACCGCCCCAGGAAAAGACCCCCTGCTATACTGATCCGCCGGCCGTACATCCACGATCGTAATCTTAGAAGAATCAATCTTCTCCAACTCTTCCACACTAATTGTATTCATATATAACCTGCCTTTATCTCTTAAAAATCAATCGCCTACATCTGATGAATCACCCTGTATTTCCGCCCAATTCACCAGCCATCATTATACTTTGAAACCCCATGATAGTCAACACATTCCCACCCCATCTCAACATCCCGCAAAAATTTTGTGTGCACACAAAATGAATTGTTTTTCTGCGCGTTCCCTGCCCCCAAACAAAAAAAGATGTGCACCATACCATCTCTGATACAATACACATCCACATAAACATTTTTTATCTTCTGTACTCCGCAGTCAAGTCCTTAACAACCTCTCCCGCAATAATCAATCCCACCACAGACGGCACAAACGCCACACTGCCGGGAATATCCCTGCGCTCCGTACACTTATGCTTCGCCCCCGGAGGACAAATACAATGCGATCTGCAGCTGATTGCCATATCCTCAACAGGTCTGATCGGCTGCTCTTCTGAATAAACAACCTTCAGCTTCTTCACACCACGCTTCTTCAGCTCCCTGCGCATAACCTTCGCCAGCGGACAAACCTTCGTCTTATAAATATCCGCCACCCGAAACGCACTGGCATCCAGTTTATTACCGGCACCCATACTGCTGATGATCGGAGTACCAGACTCCTTCGCACGCATGATCAACTCAATCTTCGCAGTCACAGTATCCACTGCATCCACTACATAATCATACTCATTAAAATCAAAATCAGCTGCATTTTCCGGAAGATAAAAGCACTTATGGATTCTCACATCTGCCTTCGGATTAATTTCCAGGATTCTGTCTCTCATCACTTCAGCCTTATACTGGCCTACCGTCTTTCTGGTAGCAATGATCTGTCTGTTAAGATTAGTCAGGCATACTTTATCATCATCGATCAGGTCAAAAGAATACACACCACTTCTTGCAAGTGCTTCGCATACATATCCTCCAACTCCGCCGATTCCAAATACTGCCACACGGGAGTTCTCCAGTTTATTCATTGCCTCTTTTCCCAGAAGAAGCTCTGTTCTTGAAAATTGATTCAGCATAATTTCTCCATTTCATCCTGTATTGCTTCATTCTTTACCTGTTCTTCTTTTACTTCATCATCTCTTGTCTGTCCTGCTCCATTGCCCGTAACATAAGCAGCCCTGCAGGCCAATATCAAAAAAATGATAAGCAAAAACCAACACCATATTTTTCTTTTGTTTTTTATGATCAGCCGTTTCATAATTATATGCCATTACCTTCTTAAATCAATATTTTTTATACCAGTTATTTTGAAAAAGCCAGATACGCAGCTCCGATCAGACCTGAATCTTCATTTAATGTAGATTTTCTTACTTTAATAAATTCTTTCTGTGCTTCATAAACCTTGCTCTTTACAAGCTCCTCTACTTCCTGAACAAAACCATCTACCTTAATTGCCACAGAACCACCCAGAATCACGATATCCGGATCAACAAGATTATAAATAGCGGCAATAAAATTAGCAAGATGCTGTTTTGCATCTGTCATAATCTTCTTCGCCGTCTCATCTCCGGCAACAGCCAGATCATTGACTTCTCCTGCGTGTTTTACATCAAGCCCTGCTTTCTTCGCTCTTAATGTAATAGCTGTTCCGCTGCTGATTGCTTCAATACCACCCGGAACGATCGTACCATGTGACGGACCATCCTGCATCATGATCGTATTCTCTACTTCATTTGCCCAGCCATGAGCGCCCTGGAAAATTTTCTTATCTATTACAAATCCTGAACCCACCCCTGTAGATATCGTCAGAAATTGAACAAATCTGTAATCCTTTCCTTCTCCTGCAACTGCCTCAGCAAGTGCTGCAAGATTTCCATCATTATTTAAATATACCGGAATATGAATCATGCTCTGCAGTTTCTCTGCAACTGCCAGATGGTGCCAGTCTCCTCTTAAATTCGGAGGAGTAATAATTCTGGCATTCACCAGATCAAGAGGTCCCGGGCAGGACATTCCCACGCCTACGATCTCATGATTATATCCTTTGATCACCTCTGCAATCTTACCAAGCGTTTCCTCCGGATTTTCCGGATTTGTAGAAAACTGCTGCCTGTCTGTAATCTCCAGCTTCTCATTGACAAGAGCAACTCTCGTATTCGTTCCGCCAATATCTATTGCCACCGCATATCTCATAGTTTTTATTCCCCCGTTTATCCTGCATCTTAATAATGCCGGTCACTGTTCACACTCTACTATCCCGTAAAATATTTGACATAAAAATTCCAAATAACAATAAGCAGCAACACTGACTGCTTCTTATATCGCGACAAGTATATCATAGAAAAAAGAATCCTGCAATGCGGGATTCTTTCAGAATTACGGTGAGATTATTCTCATGCAGCCTCCGAATGACGCTGGGTAAAATTCACAAAGCGAAAATGTCTGTCCATCTTGTCACCTATCAATCCAATCGTCTTTCCCATGGTAAAAGCTGCCAGAATCGTACCGATTCCAAGACCTTTAATATGTCCAAGCAACACTCCTGTCATACATGCGGTTGTTGCCAGACAGATCACATCAAACGAAACCTTGATTTTGGAATATTTTACCTTGGTAATCGCAGACAATTCACGCGGAAACAGATCTGTCGGAATGATTGGCAATCCACATCTGTTCGAAAGCGCGATTCCAATACAAATCAGCAGATAGCTGATCACAAAATATAACACTCTGCATGGAATTGTCCTTGGCAGAATATTGATCCATGCCTCATTTACATCCAGCAGCTCACTGAACGCAAAACCAACAATAAAGCTACACAGATAAACCGGCACAAATTTCTTTCTCAGAACCATCAGGCTCAGGATCAGAAGTGCCTGAAAAATATAAGTCCATGTTCCCAGTGTGATTTTCGGAAATACTTTCTCAAATGCATAAGGAACACTGGATATGGCCGATATTCCAGATCCAGAATAGAGCATCAGGATAACCGCAAGACTGTTGATCATCACCGCGATTACCAGTGCCATCTCTCCTCTGAAAATATGCCTCGAGTCTTCTTCTCCGTTTGTTTTCATAATATTTTCTCTCTCCTCTTTATGCAAAGCAAGGGACTGCCGTCGAAATGCACTGATACTTAAGCTTCTTTGCTTTATAATCAGGCTTTCCTGACAGCAGACCCCTGTATGCTTTTATATAATTATATTTTTCATAATGATATTACAGTCAGCGGACAATTATTCAACAATGCAGACACGGATCATGTTTGTTCTGCCAGGGATTCCAAGCGGTACACCACCGGCAAATACAACAGTATCTCCAACTTTTATAAGTTTATGTTTCTGTGCTGCTTCAATTGCTCTCAGACAAAGAATCTCTGAGCTGTACTCTTCTTTGATCAACATTGGGTAAACGCCCCATGACAGATTAAGCTGACGGAGAACTCTCTCTGAACTTGTACATGCACCGATCAGACATCCCGGTCTGTGCTTGGACATCATATGTGCTGTACTTCCGGATTTTGTTACTGCAAGGATTGCCTGTGCTTTCAGGTCAATAGCAGTCAGACATGTTGCGTGTGCGATTGCATTTGTGATATCCGGGTTCTCATTTCTGTCTGTTTTCTTAAAAATCGTATTGTAATCAATGTTCTCTTCCATATGCTCTGCGATACGGCTCATCATCTGAAGTGCCTGCACCGGATATTTACCTGCTGCAGTCTCACCGGATAACATCGTCGCACTTGTTCCCTGGAAAATAGCGTTGGCAACATCTGTAGCCTCCGCACGTGTTGGTCTTGGATGAGCTATCATAGAATCAAGCATCTGAGTTGCAGTAATAACCGGTTTGCCTGCTGTATAAACTTTCTGAATGATCTTCTGCTGAATAACCGGCACATATTCCGGCGGAATCTCAACCCCCATGTCACCTCTGGCGATCATAATTCCATCTGCTGCTTCGATGATCTCATCAATATTGTCAACACCCTGCTGATTCTCGATCTTTGCAATGATCTGGATTTCTTCACCGCCATTTTCTTTCAGGATTTTTCTTACTTCGCGGATATCATCTGCAGTACGTGTAAAGGATGCTGCGACAAAATCAAATCCTTCCTCAATACCAAAGAGAAGGTCATCATGGTCTTTTTTGCTGATAAATGGCATCTTCAGGTTTGCGCCCGGAACATTGACGCCTTTTCTATCTCCAATCACACCTGCATTGATAACCTTGCAGACAATATCTTTTCCTGAAATGTCCTGAACTTCCAGATCAACAAGTCCATCATCAACCAGAATGTGTCCTCCCGGCTGTACATCCTTATAAAGTTCTTTATAAGTAATGCTTACATACTCATTTGTTCCTTCAACATCTTTATTTTTGAATGTAAAAATCTGTCCTTCTTCCAGAGCAACTTTACCTTCTTTAAAGCATCCAAGTCTGATCTCCGGTCCTTTTGTATCAAGGAGTGCTGCAACCGGTCTGTCATATTTCTTACGAAGTTCTCTCAGCTTCTGGATACGTCCTCTCTGTTCATCGTGAGGTCCATGTGAAAAGTTGAAACGTGCTACATCCATTCCCTCTCTCACAAGCTGTTCCATAACATCGCCTTTATCAGTAGACGGTCCCATTGTACAGATAATTTTGGTTTTTCTCATTTAATCTTTCCCTCCAACTGTCAATTTCTATCTATTATCCCTGTTTATGTATAACTACTATTATAATCGCTCTTTCTCACATTCCCGACAGCTTTATTTCTAACATTATCCGCCTTTCAAAGAGAAAAATTCTGCTGCATTTTTATTATTACCGACAGCTTGTGAATTAATAGCTTCTATAACAATGAAAAACATTAAGTCAAATAAAAAGTAACATTATTGAGACTGTATGTCAATATCGAATTTTGCGTTTATTTTTGTTAGTATTTGACAAAAAAATAACATACTTTTATTGCAAATGTTACAGATATTTAGTCAAAATTCACCAGTCAGACGATACTCTGTTTTATCCTCAGACATGCGTCATATCGATATGTGTCTCCAAAACACCTTCATCAATAAAAATCATATCAGAATCCAAAATCCTCATAATCTTCCGGCAGAAATCTGTGATAAATGATATGGCATCCTTCATCCTTAAAACAGTAATAATAAGAATCTGTACCGTCATCAAAACGGATCATCTCATCAAACTCTCCATTGTCCATTGGCTCTGTCACGATCTTATCTGAATAGGAATGAAACAGATTCCTGATTTCATCCATGGTGCAGCCATGTCTGCCAACCAGTTCTACCAACGCTTTGATAAACTCATCCTCTTCCATATTATTATGCACATATTCCGACGCCTGATCCGAAACAGTAAAGCAAAAACGATCTCCTCTGTGTGAAACTACTACCTCTCCAAATTTATCTTTTATATAGGAAGGAAACTCTCTCAAAATTTCCATCATTCCTGCTGCATCTGCCTGGCTTTTAAAGAAATGATTCAAAGACCCCAACGGATAATAAAGGCTGATTTTTTCCTTTCTGTATCCAAGTTTCGCCTGTTCTTCCTTAATCACGTCAATCAGACTTGTTTCTAATTTATTGTAATTCATTTGTAAATCCTCCTCATAACTTATCATTATTTATCATTTTATGTTCTGATATTTCCAATATCTGCTCACAATAAGTCATTGCAAGTATCATCTTAAATATCATATTTTTGTAATTTTCTAGTTAATATTTTATCAGACATTGCATCAAAATCAATGAATTTCTTTCTCATTTAGGTAGTATTACCCCTGATTTTTAATGTATTCTTTTTCGTACAAGCCAAAAATAACGCCAATTAGCTTTCATAATGCACAAAAAAACAGACAGTACTTCAAATGTAGATTTTTCACATTCAAAACACTGTCTGTTTTTATCACCGGATAATTTCTATTATATTATGTATTTAATCCCAGTTCTTACGTCCATAACGAAGTGTCACGTCATGAATCTCTTTCTGAAGTTTCTTTGTCAGATCCCTCTTCTTAATTCTCCACTTCCAGTTAATTCCAACTGTCGATGGTTTATTCATTCGGAATCTGTTATCCAGTCCCATATAATCCTGCATCGGAATTACGCAAACCTTCGCACTGCTGCGCATAATCAGACTGATAAAGGATTTATACAGTTCTTCTTCCGGTGTCGCATAATCGCACAGATAATCTCTTGCCAGTTTACGTTCTGCCGGAGTAATACTCTTCCACCATCCCACGATTGTTTCATTATCATGAGTTCCTGTATATGCAACGCAATTCTCCGGATAATTATGAGGCAGATAATCACTGGCACATCCGGAATCTCTTGAGTCAAATGCAAACTCCAGAACTTTCATTCCAGGGAAACCGCTCTCATATACCAGATGACGTACAGAATCTGTCATATATCCCAGATCCTCTGCGATAACCTGCTTCCATCCAAGCGCCTGCTCGATCTTGCGGAACAGATCGATTCCAGGTCCTTTTTCCCAGTGACCACCTCTCGCATCAGTATCTCCGTACGGAATAGAGAAGTATTCATCAAAGCCACGGAAATGGTCGATTCGTACCACATCATAAAGCCTGAAGCAATAACTCATTCTGGAAATCCACCACTGATATCCAGTATTTCTGTGATAATCCCAGCGATACAGCGGATTTCCCCATAACTGTCCAGTTGCAGAGAATCCATCCGGCGGGCATCCTGCTACTGCAAGCGGAACATTCTCCTCATCAAGCTGGAATAATTCCGGATGAGCCCACGCATCAGCACTGTCCATGGCAACATAAATCGGAATATCTCCGATAATCTGGATTCCCTTGGAGTTTGCATAGGATTTCAGTTTCATCCACTGCTCATAGAATTTAAACTGCATGTACTGCTGGAATTCAATGTCAAAGTACAATTCTTCGCGATAATAATCCATGGCATTATTCCAGCGAAGTCTGATATCTTCTGCCCATTTCGTCCATTCTACACCTTCAAAGCGATCCTTTACCGCCATAAACAAAGCATAATCAGAAAGCCACCATCTGTTCTCTGCTACAAATTTCTGATAATCCGGATTCTTGCTGATATCGCTGTTTTCGTAAGCTTTTCTCAGAAGCGGATAGCGTCCTTTGTAAATATTCTCATAATCTACGCTGTCTGCTCTCTTTCCCCAGTTTACTTTCTCACAATCCTTTTTCTCCAAAACGCCCTCTTCTACCAATGCATCCAGGTCAATAAAATATGGATTTCCCGCAAATGTAGAAAATGACTGATACGGTGAGTCTCCATAGCTGGTTGGTCCCAGTGGAAGAATCTGCCAGTAAGTCTGTCCGGCTTCCTTTAACCAGTCTACAAATTCATATGCACTCTTTGAAAAACATCCGATTCCATACTCTGACGGAAGACTGCTGATCGGCAGCAGAATCCCGGCCGCTCTTTTTCCCATAATTATCTGTCTCCTTCATAATCTTTCGGTATTTACTGTCTGTAATTTTCCAGTTTTTATATACCTTATGCGCAACTGTTTTTTTGATTATACTGTTTTTTTGTGCAAATTGCAATATGGTTTTAGAAGAATCTGGTTTTTCGTAAAAAATCACTAATCACCTGATAAAACACGGCATTCTTTCTTATAACACGCAATTCCATACTTAATGATTATCCGCATTCCATCATCTTTTAGCTTTACATCATAATGCTTTTTTTGAATCTGTTATATTGCTTCCATACAGGCAGAATCCATATTTCCATTATCTGTATACTTTAACCGAATCAAGTAAGTCCCCTGCTGAAGTTGTGAAGAGCAATAAGCAGTGGGTGGGGACTTGCTTGTATCAGGATATCGCTGTAGCCAATCCCTGATTCCTCATTAGATTTGACTATACAGTCTCATAATGTTCAAAAAGGCCATAATACAACAACATTTTTCTGACCTCTTCATCAGTAAATCCAAAGTACTCATCAAACTGAGTATTCAATACTGACAATACTGTAAAATTATTCAAACCTGTAAAGATACTCTCTTTGGCAACCCGAAGACAGCAAAAGTATCAATGCCAACCGGCAGTTTTTTCTTTTCTGCTGATGTTGTTATAGACATTTCAGTAACCTCCCTCTCCGCTTATCCCATTTCAAACTATATTCTTTCACTATTATCTTTTCTACAAAATATCATAACATGACGTCATATAAAATGCCACATTACCATTTATATTTCTTATTCTCAAACGCTTTTCCCACGCTTTATCAAATGCCATTACTTCTTTTTATCCATATCAAAAACTTATAATTTCAATGCAATATTGCTATTTTACGTTTCTTTTCCGATATGATAGGATATACTTGGTTAAAAAAATAACAAAGTATTACTCCAATCTATACACATCAAAGCAAAAGAAAGAGGTAAGAAAATGGAAGACAACAAATTATGTCTCGAAAAGCAGCCTTTAAATCAGGAAATGCTTGACAAAATCGATGCTTACTGGCGTGCAGCTAACTATCTGTCTGCCGGACAGCTCTATCTTCTTGACAATCCACTTCTGAGAAAACCATTAACAATGGATCAGATCAAGAAGAAAATCGTTGGTCACTGGGGAACCGTACCTGGACAGAACTTTGTTTATGCACACTGCAATCGTGTCATCAAACGTTATGATCTGGATATGATCCTTCTTTCCGGTCCAGGACATGGCGGAAACTTCATGATCGCCAATACTTATCTGGAAGGTTCTTACAGCGAAGTTTATCCAAACATCAGCCAGGATGAGGAAGGTATGAAAAAAATGTTCAAACAGTTCTCCTTCCCATGTGGAGTTCCGAGCCACTGTGCACCGGAAACACCTGGCTCCATCAATGAAGGTGGTGAGCTTGGTTACTCTATCGCTCATGCTTTCGGAGCTGTATTTGATAACCCTGACTTAATCGCAACTACAGTTGTAGGTGACGGTGAAGCTGAGACTGGTCCTCTGGCAACATCCTGGCAGTCCAACAAATTCCTGAACCCGATCACTGATGGTGCTGTACTTCCTATTCTTCATTTAAATGGATATAAGATCAGCAACCCGACTATCTTCTCCCGTCTTTCTCATGAAGAACTTGAATGCTTCTTCAAGGGCTGTGGCTGGAAACCATACTTCGTTGAAGGCGATGACCCAATGACAATGCACAAGAAGATGGCAGAAACAATGGATACTGTAATCGAAGAGATCAAAACAATCCAGAAAAATGCTCGTGAGAACAATGATCCAGAGCGTCCGGTATGGCCTATGATCGTTCTTCGTACTCCTAAGGGATGGACAGGTCCTAAGGTTGTTGACGGACTTCAGATTGAAGGTTCTTTCCGTGCTCATCAGGTCCCGATTTCCATGGAAAAACCAGAACATCTTGAACTTCTGAAAGAGTGGCTGGAAAGCTATCGTCCACAGGAACTGTTCGATGAAAACGGACGCCTGATTCCTGAACTGGCAGAACTGACTCCTAAGGGAAATGCACGTCTTGGTGCTAACCCACATGCTAACGGCGGACTTCTTCTGAAAGACCTTCGTCTCCCGGATTTCCGTGACTACGGTATTGAAGTAGAGCCTGGCAAGACAAAAGCTCAGGATATGATCGAGCTTGGCGGATATATCCGTGATATCTTCAAACTGAATGAAGAGAACAAGAACTTCCGTATCTTTGGACCAGATGAAAGTATGTCCAACCGTCTGTACAAAGTATTTGAATATCAGAAACGTGACTGGAACGCAGAAATGCTTGATACTGATGACTGCCTTGCAAGAGACGGACGTATCATGGACAGTATGCTCAGCGAGCATATGTGTGAAGGATGGCTGGAAGGTTATCTGTTAACAGGTCGTCATGGTTTCTTCGCAAGTTATGAAGCATTCATCCGTATCGTTGACTCCATGGCAGCTCAGCACGCAAAATGGCTGAAAGTCTGCAACCAGCTTTCCTGGAGACAGCCGATTGCATCCCTGAACTTCATCCTGACATCCAATGTATGGCAGCAGGACCACAACGGATTTACTCATCAGGATCCTGGATTCCTGGATCACATCGCTAACAAGAAAGCAGACGTGGTACGTATGTACTTACCACCAGACGCTAACTGCTTACTCTCCTGCTTCGATCACTGCATCAAGAGTAAGAACTATGTAAACGCAATCGTAGCTTCCAAGCATCCAAGCTGCCAGTGGCTGACCATGGAGCAGGCTGTTAAGCACTGCACACAGGGTATCGGTATCTGGGAGTGGGCAAGCAATGACTGCGGTGAAGAACCAGATGTTGTTATGGCTTGCTGTGGTGATACACCTACACTTGAAATCATGGCTGCTGTTACTATCCTTCGTGACGAAATGCCAGAACTTAAGATTCGTGTTGTTAACGTAGTCGACCTGTTCAAACTGGAATCCGACCACAAACATCCACACGGCTTAAGTGATGCAGAGTACGATGCAATCTTCACAAAAGACAAACCGGTTATCTTTGCATTCCATGGATATCCAACACTGATCCACGAACTTACTTATGGTCGTCATAACCACAATGTTTCCGTTCATGGATATCAGGAAGAGGGTACAATTACTACTCCATTCGATATGCGTGTTCAGAACCAGATCGACCGTTTCAACCTTGTAAAAGATGCAATCATGCATCTGCCACAGCTTGGAAACAAAGGTTCTTACTTAATCCAGAAGATGAACGACAAGCTTGTTGAGCACAAACAGTACATCGCTGAATATGGCCAGGATCTTGAAGAGATCAGAAACTGGGAGTGGCATAAATAATTTCCAAAAATACCCGATGACAAGTGTCCAAACGTTTAGAGCGGGCAGATATCTGCCCGCTCTGTTATTCATATTCTCTATCTGTCAGGAATTTCTGGAATGCCTTAGATGCAATACTCTGTGGATATTCCGTATCATGGATAAGAATAATATTTCTCTGCGGAAGCGCTTCATTTACTTCTATCTCAAATACTTTACCTGCTGCCAGATCATCTTTTGCAAATTCCTCGGGAAGAAATCCGATTCCCATATTGTAGCGCACCGCCGGAAGAATCATATCAGTAGTTGCTAATTCGACATCCGGAGAAAACTGCAGTCCATTTTTGGCAAAATATGCATTCAGGAAGTTTCTGGTAATTGCTTCTGATGTCAGGCTGACCCAAGGATAAGAGGACAACTCTGCCAGTGAAACTTTCTTTCCCTTCAACTCTTCAAAACGTGTTCCGCCAATCAAAATTTCTTTATATTTTCTTACCACTTTCATCTTCAATGGCTCTGACACCTGCAAGAATGCCGATACAACGGCAAGATCTATTTTCCCCTCTTTCAGTGCATTTACAGAATCTGTCGTACTGTTATTTAATATCTTGAAGTGCACATTTGGATATTGAATATTAAAATCTCTGATTGCTTCAAACAGATAACAGTGAAGTGCCGTCTCCGTTGCACTGATATAAATTGTTCCATTTTCCAGGCTGATCAGATTATTCAGGTTATCCTCACCTTTGAAAAACTGCGCACATCCGGCCGCCACATATTCATAAAAAATCCGTCCCTCCGGAGTCAGCTTCATTCCACTCTTGCTTCGTATAAATAATCTACACCCCAATATATTCTCCAGATTATGTATCGTCCTGGTCACTGCCGGCTGACTGGTCTTTAATACGGCCGCTGCTTTGGTCAGATTTTCATATTTCGATACGTAATAAAATACTTTATAATATTCAAAATTCGCGTTCATTTTCTTCCTCGTCTGTCATCATCTAGTCCACTTTTTACGCGCCTATTTTATCACAATTATTTTTTATTCACAATCAAAAACGCCAGTCAGGTAATACTTTGCACATTTTAACACTCAAAACATCTCCTTTAAATTTCCTTTTTATAACATGACCTCCCCTTCTTTTTACCTTTCATAATCATCAACAAAATACCTCTTTTTATTACAGTTTTTTTCTGTCTTTACAATAATTTCTGCTGGCATTATAATCCATTTGTATTCGTTTGTGATGCCAGAATCAGCCAACATCTTATCTGATTTACAACAATTTCACCTGAATATCATTATTTACCTAATGAGCTATCCCTTATTCTAATCGTGATATATTAACACTATTACTAAGGAGTACTACCTATGTCTAAATCAACTCAAAAGAGTCGTGTCCTTGACATGACAGACGGAAACATTGCCAGGCTTCTGCTTTCATTTGCTTTCCCCATTTTTGTCGGGTGTGTTCTTCAGCAGGTTTATAACCTCGCCGATACTGCGATTGCCGGGCATTTACTCGGTGACGATGCATTAGCTCAGATTGGGGCCACTGCTGCCCTTTACAGTCTGATCACTTCCTTCTGTATTGGATTAACCAACGGTCTTTCACTCCCTGTCAGCCGTTGTTTTGGAAGCGGCAAGATGGATGAAATGAGAACATCCGCCTGCTGGATGATCATTTTATCATTTGCAGTCGCAGTTATAATGACTGCTGGATTCCTTATTTTCCGGTATCCGCTCCTTCGGGTTCTTCAGACACCAGAGGACACTTTTGCCGGCGCCATGAGTTATATCACTGTAATTCTGGCAGGAATTCCGCTGACCATGATTTACAATACGGAATCCGGACTTCTGCGCGCGATTGGAAACAGTATCACGCCGCTGATTTTCCTGATTGTCAGCAGTGTAATTAATGTGATTCTGGATGTCTTGTTTATGGGACCATTACACTTCGGTGTGCAGGGTGCAGCTACCGCTACTATTCTGGCACAGGCTATCAGCGTTATCCTTTGCTTTTTCTATATACTGAAAAATTATCCTCAACTTCATATGAAACGTGAGGATCTGCATGTATCTTCTGGATTTGTAATGGAAATGTTTGTTACCGGAATGAGCATGGCACTGATGAACGCCGTATTCAGTATCGGAAGTGTTATTTTACAAAGCAGTATTAACGCTTTAGGAAATGTATACATAGCAGCCCAGGTAGGCGGCCGCAGACTGGCAGAGCTTTTTATGATGCCTGGAACTGCCCTTTCGACCAGCACTGCAACCTTTTCCAGCCAGAACTACGGTGCCGGTAGGCGTTCCCGTATCTGGGGCGGGGTGAAAGTTGCTTTCGGTCTTTACCTCATCTGGTGGCTGATCGCAGTTGCTTTCTCAATCTTTATCGCACCTTATGCCGTACGGTTGATCACAGGAAGTAGCAATCCGACAGTCATTGGCAATGCTCTTCTTTATGTCCGAATCAGTACTGCCATGTTCCCACCGATGTCATTTCTCGTTATTATGCGAAATGCTCTCCAGGGAATGCGCCATCAGCTTTCGCCTCTGCTTTGCAGTGTTCTGGAACTGATTGGTAAAGTTATCTTTGCTTTCTGGATCGTACCGGTAAAAGGCTATATTGCCGTTTGCATTTGCGAACCGGTTACATGGGTAATCTGTTTTGTATTTATTGCCGGGGTTGCATTGATATTTAGAAATGATTTTAAAGATAAAGCTGAAGCTTCTCTGCATTAATAAAAAGAGCATATCTGTTATACGTTTGATCGAAGTTTGCATCCAGGAGTATTACATTTGTTTCATCTCCATCCAGAATCATTCTGGCACGAAGCGCAGGTTTATGGATGGTCTTTTTATACTGTACAGCAATGCAGGAAGCTTCCACTTCAAAAATAATCTTATCTCCTGGTTTCTTACCGATCCATCCATTTTTGAAATGATCCAGATGTCCTGTTTTTTCTCCTGTATCTGCACGGAAACCTTCCAGTTCCGGAGAGATTTCCCTGATTGTCAGACGTCTGGCATTTTCAGTAGCAAGACTGCCCTGAGTAATGGAACCACCAAAAAATCCAATTGTCAGTTCTTCCCCTTTTTCAGCTCTCACCATACAATTTTTCAGTCTTGAAAGATTTATTTTTCCCATTACTTGTCCCATCCTTTTACATTCAGTTTTTCAATATAATCGGCTAGTTCCTGTGACATTTCTTCTGCTTCCGGAATACGCAGATGCCCCGGAGTACCTTTTCCATTTCGCTTAAAGAGACACTATTTCTCCACTTCCTGGATTTTTCACTATGATAGTCTTCTTTCATATAATCATCCGGATGGTTATCATTCTGTCCGATTGCAACAACAACTACCTGTGGCGTATATCCTGCAAAATCCCATTCTTTCACTTCTCCGAAGATCGGATTATAATGAATTTTATTCCACGCTGTTTCCATACCGATAGCTTCAGGTTCATAAAACCATCCTGTATGATCCTTCAGAGCAATTCCGCCCTGTGCAATGTCATGAATCTGCGCATTTAACTTTCTTGCAGTCATCCACGCGTAAGAATACCAGCTATTGGAATATTCTCCGTTATGCTCCGGATCTTCTTTTCCTGTATAGTCCACTGCCTCAGATACTTCTCCGGCAGATACAGAATCTCCATAAACTTCTATTTTTCTTTCCGGCAATGGTTCTGAATCAAGAATCACGCCCAGATAATTATCCCCTGTTCTCCTCTCAAATACCGCCTTGCGTTTTTTTGCACAATATCATATAATATTTTCAGAACTTATTTATGCAATTAGTATACCAACAAGTTGATTTTTTGAATTAACTTGTTGGTATGCCTGACGAAAGGATACTTTTATGAAACACGAAAAAGACTGGTATAAGGATCTGGTAATCTACCAGATTTATCCGAGAAGTTTTAAAGATGGAAATAACGATGGAATCGGTGATTTAAAGGGAATGATCGAGAAGCTGGATTATCTGAAAGAGCTTGGAATCAATGCTGTATGGATGTCCCCTGTTTATGCTTCTCCAAATGTAGATAACGGTTATGACATTTCGGATTATTTCTCAATTATGGAAGAATTCGGAACGATGGATGACTGGGAAGCATTCCGCGATGGTGCACATGAACGTGGAATTGCCATCATTATGGATCTGGTTTTGAACCATTCTTCTGATAAACACGTATGGTTCCAGGAATCAAAGAAATCCCGTAATAACCCTTACAGTGATTACTATATCTGGCGTGACCCTGCGCCGGACGGTGGTGCTCCAAACTGCTGGATGTCTGTTTTTGGCGGAAGCGCCTGGGAATATGTCCCGGAAAGAGGACAGTACTATCTTCATTTCTTTGCCAAAGAACAGCCGGATCTGAACTGGGATAACCCGGAAACCAAAGAGAAAATTTTTGATATTATCCGTTTCTGGAATGAGAAAGGTGTCGACGGATATCGCATTGATGCCATCAGCTATCTGGATAAAGGTCTGGACGGACGTGCAGATATGAATGAGCCAATCGGTACCGTAGCATGCGTGAATCTGGAAGGAACCCATCGCTACATCCGGGAAATGGTAGCTGAAACCATGGCTCCGGATAACCTGATGACAGTCGGAGAAGTCAACATTAACAATGAACAGGATGCCATCAATTATTCCAGTGCTGCAAGCAAAGAATTTAATATGTCCATTCCTTTTGTTCCTCCGATCGTAGAAATTCAGACCTGGTCACCGGAGAAAATGAAACGTGACCTTAAGAAAGATTACGAAGTTCTGAAAAAAGACGGATGGTGGGCAAGATTCTTAAGCAATCATGACAAACCACGCCAGGTTTCTCTTTATGGAAACGACAAGGAATACTGGGAAAAATCTGCCAAGATGCTGGCAGCTTATCTTCATACGCTTCCTGGTACTCCGTTTGTTTTCCAGGGTGAAGAATTTGGAATGACCAATGTTGCTTATCCTTCAATTGAGGACTATGACGATATTGATACCCGCAATTATTATAAGACCATGATCGAGCAGGGTTCTTCCCCGGAAGAATCACTGGCTGAATCCCAGAGTATCAGCCGTGACAACGCAAGAACTCCTGTACAGTGGGACGACAGCTTATATGCAGGCTTCTCAACGCATAAACCATGGATTGGCGTGAATCCAAACTATAAGGAAATCAACGCCGCCAGCCAGATGAAAGATGACAACTCTGTTTTCAGATTTTATCAGAAACTGATTGCTCTGCGTAAAGAACATCCGGTAATGGCTCATGGAGATTTCAGGCTATGCTGTCCGGAAAAAGGACCAGTGATTGCATATACCAGAAGCTATCAGGGTGAAACCTGGATGGCTGTGCACAACTTCTCGAAAGAAACACAGGAATTTGCATATAAAGAAGCAGAGGTAGAATTACAGTCAGATACCCCTGTAATTATTTCCAATTATGAAGAAAGCACGATTACTTTCCATGGTGAAGTTCTCTCGCTCAAACCTTATGAAACTGTCGTTTTTCAATTACGGTCTTGCTAATATTACAGTTTGATTTCGATACCTGTATTCTTAACATAGAAAAAGAGCCCAAAAGAGGCTCTTTTTCTATGCTAACTTCTCATGTTTTTCCTACTCAAACCAAAACGCGCCATCAATCACATGTTGCGAATGATGGCATTAACTATTTATGCGCTCTCAAGAAACGTCAGAATTTCGGCTTTGGTTTTTGAACTTTTTGTGATGGCTTCTAACGGTATTTTGCAGTATTTTCAGATTTGTTCAGAAGGCTGTCCAGAAGCTGTGAAATGGTCTGATTTAATACAGGATGTCGCAGATACGGAGCAATCTGATTCATTGGTACAAGAACAAAATCTCGGTTGTGCAGATCAATATGGGGAATATGAATATCTGGCATATCAATGATTTCCTGATCATAAAACAGGATATCCAGATCCAGTGTCCTCGGTCCCCAGTGGATGATACGTTCTCTGTTTGCCTCCTGTTCTAACTGATGCAGTCGCACAAGCAATTCCTCAGGAGTAAGAAGTGTCCGCATTTTCAGGACTCCATTTAAAAATTCATCCTGATCAGTAACTCCGTAAGGTTCTGTGATAAGATAATCGGAAATTGCCTCTACACGACATCCTTTTGTCTCTGCCAGACCACGGATTCCATTGTCTATATACATCTTTTTATCACCCATATTAGAGCCAAAAGCAATGTAAGCAGTATGCCATTTCCGCGTAATTTCCACAGATACGGTTTTCAGAGGAAGACCAACCGGTGCCCAGGGCTTTTCGATCTTCAGAGTGATTTTTTCAAGTCCGGAAAGAGAGCAAAGAAGCATTTCTGCAAGATTCTCTGCAAGAGATTCCAGAAGTTTATAAGTATGTTTTCTGGTGAAATCAGTGATCATATGGCTGACTTCGCCATAGTTTATGGAGGCAGACAACTCATCGGTTAATCCCGCCAGACGTGTTCTGGTAAAAAGCGTGGCAGAAATAACAAATTTCTGTCCCAGAACATTTTCTTCGGGATATACACCATGGTTTGCAAAAACCTCCAACTCTTTAATTTCTATTTTATCTAATCTGGTCTCATCCATAACAGTAAATCCTTTCTGTATGTTATTTATATTTACCATCTGTTTTGTGCCAGTAATTTATCTGCGTCCCAGGATTGCTTCTGTCATCTGGATCACACGCTTATTTTCTTTAACATCGTGGACACGGACAAAAGAGCATCCCTTCATTACGCCAATTACACTGGTAGCCAAAGTCCCCTCTACGCGCTGATCTACCGGAAGATCCAGTGCCAGTCCGATCATGGATTTGCGTGATGTACCAAGGAGAACCGGAAATCCCAGATTCTGAAAAAGCTCCAGGTGATTCATTGCTTCCAGATTCATTTCAAATGTTTTTCCAAAACCAATTCCCGGGTCAAGCATGATTTTTTCATCTTTAATGCCAGCCTGTCTTGCAAGATTGACACATTCCTGTGTTTCGGCGAGCATATCAATAAGAAAGTTTTGATATTCAGTATTAGATTTGTTGTGCATCAGACAACAGGCCACATCATATTTTGCGATCACAGCTGCCATTTTCAGATCATATTTTAATCCCCAGATATCGTTAACCAGGTCAGCTCCTGCCTGGATAGAACTTTCAGCAACACTGCTCTTAAAAGTATCTACAGAAACAGGAATGTCAAAATGCTTTTTGACCGCTTCAATAACAGGAAGAACTCTCTGCGCTTCCTCATCAGCACTGACAGGTGTATGGCCGGGACGTGTAGATTCCCCTCCGATATCAATAATGTCTGCACCATCAGCAATCATTGCCTCTGTATGTCTCAAAGCTTCATCCATATGATTCCATTTGCCGCCGTCCGAAAAGGAATCAGGGGTAACATTTAAGATTCCCATTATGTAAGTGTGATTCTTGGTATCAAAAAAACGGTTTCCAATTTTCATGAGCAGAGCCCATCCTTTCTTTTGTGCTTATAAAGAAGATCAGTATTCAATTTTCATATTTTTTTTATCATCAGACCAATAGCATTCAGAAGCTGCGGAACATAAAAAACAATTTCTGGACTGCTTGTCCGCTTTATAAAGAAGTGCTGCCAGCGTACTGCAGGAATCTCCTTTTCGGTGATGTCCAATGGAAAACAGAATCAGTTCTTTTTCCTGTTCTGCAAAGTGCAGATCTGTCAGAATTTCCCTTGCGATTTCTACTCCTGCAATATCATGGGGAATGTTGTACTGATATTGCTGTGCACGTCCGATATCATGAAGAAGTGCTGCTGCATAGATAAGCTCTTTAGGCAGCTCCAGATGTTCCTCCAGTGCATAAATGTACATCAGCCGTGCAACATCCAGAAAATGTTCAGGAGTATGACGGCAAAAGCTCCGTTCACTCTCAAGTTCCTGTATTTTTTTATAATGTTCCTGATAAACCGGGTGCCCCCAGATCTGATTGACACGGTCCATATTTGAAAAATTGTTATTCATCCTTTTACCATAGAAAGGAACATTTTCTGCAGTTCCTTATCTTCTGTAAATGCACCACGGGTTACAGTAGTGATCGTTTTGCTGCCCGGTTTTTTTATTCCGCGCATGGTCATACAGGTATGTTCCGCTTCCAGCATTACCATAATTCCTTTAGGATCCAGAGTACGTTCCAAAGCATCTGCAATCTGAACAGTAAGGCGTTCCTGAATCTGTGGTCTTCTGGAATAAACCTCTACTGTACGTGCCAGTTTGCTTAAACCGGTAACTTTGCCATTGGGGATGTATGCAAGATGAGCTTTTCCATAAAAAGGCATCAGATGATGCTCACACATGGAGTAAAAAGTGATGTCTTTTTCCAGTACGATTTCATTATTCTCTACAGGAAACTGCTTTAACAGATGCTGGTCCGCCTCATGGCCAAGACCTCCGTAAATTTCTTCACACATACGGGCAATCCTGTCAGGAGTATCGATCAGACCTTCCCGCGTGATATCTTCACCGATACCTTCCAAGAGCAGACGGACTGCTTGCTCAATTTTCAGTTTGTCAACCATTAAAAAATAACCTCCTTTGTATTTTTTGAAATGGAGATTATCCTTTTGAACACACTCAGGTGGATATTCAGTAAAAAAGGATATCTCCAATTGTGATAGAATGTATGTCGAAAACATTCCCTAACACAATATGAGATATCCTCTTATATTGTTTGCAACGGGTGCGGATAATATACCGTAAGACGCACTTTTCGTTTCAGTGACAACTCCCCATTCACCGAACACTTGACGCATAAAATCCTATTTTGCATATCATTCATTTCGGTATTCAGTATATCATGTACTACGATAATAGAAAAGCTTTTTTCTGACTTTTCAGAATAATTTTTCCCAGTCTACCAAAACTAATAGTTTCGAAGCACACTTGGCAGATACTCTTTATACTGCTGCTTTACATCTTCCGGTCCGACAATCCTCATCCCGGATCCGACACCGGTAAGCCAGCCAAAAAACTGTGAGCTAAATAGTAATTTTCATCATCCCATGTCAGCGCCCAGGGACTGACAACGTAGAAGGCTCCATTCTTTTTCAATTTCAGCTCCTTCTTAACTGTCCATTCCGCATAATGGAATTTAATCTCTTTATTCTCATTAATAGCTGTGTGAATATAATCTACGTTATAATACACCGTTTCATTCTCTGTCTTCGGCCGGTTTACGATGAAGACATATCTGGAAAGCATTTCGGCATCTGTCTTACAGCAGAGCTTCTCCATTTTCTGTATTAATTCTTTAGATTTCTTTTCTGTAATAAATTTAGAAGACTGAACTGCATCCACCAGAAGTTTCAACTCCGGTAGCTCAAAATCTCTGGCACCAATATAATAGCCAGGACACTTGCCTTTCTTTTGCTGGATATCCAGTCCAAATTTATCAAGAATTTCCATCTCTGTATAAATTGTTCTTCGGTCCGTACTGATACCATATTCCTGTTCCAGAATCGTACATAATTCCGATGCATTTAGCATGTGTGTATCATCGGTACGTTCAAGCAGAATTTCCATCAGACGTAACGTACGAAGCTTCTGATCAAAGGAAGCCATGGCTTATCACCTCAATTTCTTACTTCCACACTCTGTATCATTTTCTCCTTTAATTACCCCTGAACGGAGTGCGAACCTCGATGAGATTACCGCTCGGATCATACAGCCTTACAAGTTTCTGGCCACCTGAAAGTTCTGTCAGTTCCGTGGCATATCGGACAAAATATTTACCGGATTCATATTTAGCAAGCAATTCATCTATATAAAATTCCTCAAAATACAGTTCCATCCTGTTATTAAATGGAGTAGAAATCTCATCTAGCGTCTTTCCCCATAAACCGGTGTCCTGCAAAACAAGGCCCTCCGATAAAATCACATTCCCTTCATTCTGAAGAATAACTTGCAATCCAAATAAATCCCTATAAAACTCTATGGATTTTTCTATATCATCCACTACAATCAGTACATTTTTCAGCATATCCGTCACCTCGCAATCCGCTTTGGTTATATGATTTTTCCGGACAAATGATCAATTTCATGCTGGCAGATCTGTGCCGTCCATCCGGACAGTTTCTGGCGTTGTTTTTTCCAATTGAAGTCATAATACTCTACTTCTATTTCTTGGTATCTGTTCGTCTTACGGACACCATCCAGGGATAGACAACCTTCTTCTGTCTCATACATGTCACGTTTTGAAACAATCACCGGATTGAACATCACAACATCTATGAATCCCATATTCACAATGATGATATTCTTCCTTATACCAATCATATTTGCAGCCATACCAACGCACCGTTCCCGGTTCGCCTGCAGTGTGTCTTGCAGATCCTTTCCAACCTGGATATCAGCTTTTGTGGCCGGCTCGGATGGCTGGCCTAAAAAGAAAATGTCTCTTACTATTTGCTTTACCATTTATTTTCTCCTGTATTTAATTTCTAATTCTTATTTATCCTGACCTGAAATCTTTCTCATCGGCTCAAGATTAATTTTACAGCATCAATCAAGTCCTCACTAAATCCTTTAATACCAACTCAAGTATAACATAGATATAACCCCTGTAGTGCATAAACTCGAAATATTCCTGTTCACTGGCAAATAAAATGTATTTGTCTTCTACGTATCCCATATATCCGTTGCTTGTGTTATAACCTTTCATCTGCCAGTTCCCCCTTGCTTTCTTTTTCTAATGTTATCAGTTTACACCAAATGGCTGTACAAAAATTCCAACAACCATTACTGTTCAGGAATTAGCAGAACTAAAAAAACCAATGGTGCAGACTGATAACAGTCAAAGCCATTGGTTTTCTTTATCCAAATATATTCTCTGGTTCTTCTACAATTTTTATTTTACTTTTTCCAACTTGTTATTTGCATCAAAGCAAACCTTGTCCCCTTCATTAATATTACATTCATAGAGCATGGCATCCTCTGCTTTTATCCTTATTTCTTCTCCTGAAGAATTCGTAAGCGTCACTATTGCCATGACTGGCATGCCTTTCGGTCGCTCTTCACAACCGAAGTCCAGGTCTTCCTCAATTCGTTTTACTGTGTATATCATAGCAATTCCTCTGAAAATAATGTTAAAAATCAGTTCTCCATGTTCCTTCGAATTTTCTCTATCAAAGTGACATCTGCCGGTAACCAGGCAACGCTATCCAGTTGGTCCTTCGTAAGCCATTTTGCAGCTTCCGCTTCTTTTAATTCCAGGTGACCGGCTGTGACCTCTGCCCAAAAGCAATCCATGGAAAGGTGAAAGGTGGGATAGTCATACTCTATAGTATCAATCAAATCCCCTACCTTAATTTCTGTATCCAGTTCTTCCATGATTTCTCGCTTTAATGCTTCCTGAGGTGTTTCACCTGCTTCGATTTTTCCTCCAGGAAACTCCCAGCCGCCTTTCAGCTCACCGTAACCACGAGCCGTTGCAAAAATTTTATTCTTTTCTTTCATATTGTCGCAGATAACTGCTGCAACTACTTTTATTGTCTTCATCTGTTCCTCCTCTACGCATTCACGATATACTCGTAAATATCTTCTCTCACCGGCACATCAAGAATCCATTCGATTTCCACCGCCGTTTTTTCTGTATTCGCCATCATAAATTCTTTCGTATTTCCACTTGCCGTCATATGTCCGAGATAATAAAACTCTTTCGAAATCTTATCGTCCTTATTCTTTCGCACAAAAAGCTCTACCTGAATATCACGTTCTTTTGCTTTGAGGAAATTCTGGACATCTTCCGATTTTAAGCTTCTTCCGGATTTGGAAATAGCGATCAAGCGATTTCTGAATCCTTTCACAAAATGATCCTCGTATTTTGTGGTATCGCTGATGTCTGCTGATTTGTCATAGTTAATAAATACAGGAAATGTCTTTGTCTTCTTATCGTATTTGTAGCCACCAATGTTCAAAGGCACTTCATTCTGCTCCCAATTCAATAAACGACAAACATCTTCATAAGTATATTTCTGGTACAGCACCAGATCCGTATCTTCATAACTTGACTTGTAATCCCTTTTATAACGGCTGATTCCAAAATCTACCAATTCATCAAGAATGTTATAAAAATCTTCGTGCACTGCCATCTCCGCAAAGGATTTTGTCGGCTTATAATCATTTTCATCTTCCTCAATGAAAATGCATTGCGAATAAGCCTTCTTCCCTGTCCCCGCTGGGAATTCATTGGTCATAACATTTACAAGATTTTCCTTCTGATTCTGGCTGATTTTCTTCCCGTAATGCTTCATGTCTTCCGAAAGCCCGGCAAACAAACCAATCTGCGCCGTTCCCTGTACATAAGCAAGTATACGTTTTAACAGTTGAAGCTCCTGAATACGCTTTCCATTTGCCAACTTTTTAGACACAAATTCGATCACCTTCTCCTCTTGTTCTGAGAGGCGAATTTTATAATCCTTTTCATATTTCACAAGAAACTTATAATACGATCCTAAGCTTTTATTATCGAAAATGCGGATGACATCCATTTCACCATACGTGTCAAAATCACACAACTTCGGAATCCTGCCAAGTTTGCCCCTAAGGTTCGTATAATTTTCCTTTATCAGTTTAATATCCGAAAAGTTCGCATTGTCTACGGATGAGAAAATCCTTTTTCGGCTGACCTCATCAAAATGTACGGTTGATGCACCAGGTATTACACGGCCACCTTCCATAATGTAGCGGCGAATATTGTCTTTGTTGTAAGTGTGATCTCCGGACAACGCAATCGGGATCATAAAGTTATTGTTATAATTTCCGATAAAATCCAAAATAACAACATACTCTTTGCCCTTTGCTTTACGTAGTCCACGGCCAAGCTGCTGAATAAATACAATCGGCGATTGTGTCGGGCGAAGCATAATGACCTGGTTCACCTCAACGATATCCACGCCCTCGTTTAAAATTTCCACAGAGAAAATATAATCCAATGGCTCATTCTCATCTGTCGCATCGCCCTCATCCATCGCCAGCCGCTCAAATGCAGTTTGTCTTTCCTGCTCTGACGCACTTCCATTTAATGCGATCGTGCGAAATTCTTTTCCAGTCAACGGATTGATCATCTTATTAAACTTGGCAGACAACACTTCCGTTTCCATCAAAGTACTGCAGAAAACAAGCCCCTTGACCTTCTCACCGCTGTAACCATAATAATCTGCCTGGGCAACAATATGCTTCACGCGCTCATCACTCGTAAGCATAGAAAAATCGCAATTACATTCTTCATTATCACCAATAATCGACAAATCAGTTATGCCAAAATAGTGGAACGGGCAAAGTAAGTCCTCCTCCATCGCCTGCTGCAAGCGGATCTCATAGGCAATCTGATAATTGAAGATTTCATACACATTTCTTCCCGCAATGTTGTCATCCCTCTTATCCGGTGTAGCTGTCATTCCAAGCCACAGCTTTGGCGTGAAATGTTTCATTATTTTCTGATATGTCTCAGCAGAAACGTGATGTGCTTCATCCAGCACGATACAGTCAAACGCATCTTTCGCATATTGAAGCAAATGCTCATCTCGGTTCAATGTCTGCACTGTAGCAAACACATAATCTGCATCATATTCACGATAACCTGCTCCAACAAGTCCCATTGAAATAGATTTTGCAAAAACTTTTTCGTAGGACTTCTTCGTCTGCCTCGCCAGCTGCCCCCTGTGTACTAAAAACAACACTCTTTTGAAACCAAGCTCACGCATAGCAAATGCGGATGCATAGGTCTTTCCTGTTCCCGTGGCAGAGATCAGCAATGCCCGCTCTTCTCCCTGCTCCAGAATCTTTCGCAAGTTCGCAATAAATCTCTCCTGCATGGAGTTTGGCTTTAATCTATATTTTTCCAGTGACGGGATTTCTTCGCTTTTTGCGATTTCCCGCTGATGTTTTATGATATTGTAGCGTTCTTTGTAGACTTCATAAAAATCATCATATGGTAAAGCGTACTCACTATTCCATAACCTCTGGAACTCTTCTACGATTTCTTCCGCAACCTCACCATTTTCCGTAGAAATCAGTTTTGTATTCCACTCTTTATTTACCGTCAGCGCCGCACTTGTCATATTAGAGCTTCCGATGATGATCCGATAAATCTCTTCTTTTTTGAAAATATATCCCTTCGTATGGAAACCATTTCCGGCCGCTTCCACGTCATACATTTTCAAAGTAACATTTTTCAAGCTATTAAGTTTTTCAAGTGCTCTCGGTTCACTAAAGTTCAGATAATTTGTTGTAAGAATCTGTCCTTTAATGCCCTTTTCCTCAAGCTCTTTTAACGTCTGCAGAAGCGGTGTCACACCACCCATTGTGATAAATGCAACACTGATCTGAAACTCATCGCAGCGCAGTAATTCATCCTCTACAGATGAAATAACCTTCTTCCCCTCTTCCGGATTATTCGATACAAATGCTGGCTTATATGCCAGATTCGCCGCCACGGAACCATTTATATATGCGGCACTTAGGCCGTTTTGCAATTCATTGATCACATTCACATCCATTGAAATAGAACTCCCTCTCATTTCATGATGAGCAAAACAAAATGCTCTGCTTAGTATTATACCTTATGAGAGAAGGTTTGTCATTGAAATCTCCTGGAAGCGAGCGTTGCAAATGGAACAAAAAAACAGGTTCGGACGCACTGAAATTAATCAGTGTATCTGAACCAGGCTTTTCTATAGTCTTTCCGATGAATAGCTGGGCTGGCTTTTCATTGAAGTTACTCATTTAATTGTAAAATGATTTCCAAAATATATTCGTTTCTTTTTTTATATTCACCATATCATATAAATATACTTTTCTATCCACATTATATCTTACAATCATCGCTACATTAAATTTTGTATTCTATACTATCACACTGGCACCAAATGGCATGAAAGAAAGTCTTGCCATCTTGAAAAACTGCTTTCCAAACGGCCAGAATGCCAGGGTTGCAAATTTTTTTCGATTTCTCAACCAGCTTTACGGCAGTATCTCAAGCCAGTATCCATCTGGATCTACAATGAAATAGATTCCCATCGCTTCATTTTCGAAGCAAATGCACCCCATCTCTTCGTGCTTCTTGTGCGCTGCCTCATAATCCCCTGCCTTGAATGCCAAGTGGAATTCGCATTCACCCAGATTATACGGCTGTGGATGATCTTTAAGCCAGGTAAGTTCCAACTCAAAATCACTTACATCGTTGCTCAGATACACAATAATAAAATCATCTGTAGTCTTTCTTCTCACTTCGTGCAGATCAAGGGCCTCGTTGTAAAATTTAATAGATCGGTCCAAATCTGATACATTGTAATTTTCATGAATCATCTTAAATTCCATAGTTCTTCTCCTTTTGTACATTCTGTGTTTCTAATACGTGACTTAGATATCAAATCTCCACCCACAATCACCATGATAAATCATTTGTTTTGTCATACCACCGTCAATGCAAATATTTTCGCCTGTGATAAAGCCTGCTTTTTCAGAGCAAAGAAACAGTACCATGTTGGCAATATCCATGGGATTTCCCACACGATGAACCGGCTGCTGCACTGCATCTGCTCCTGTATATTCGGTAAAGTCAGTATCTATCCATCCCGGAGAGATTGAATTGACTCGTACTCTTCCTGCAAGGCTGACTGCCAACGCATGAGTTAATGCTGAAATTCCGCCTTTTGCTGCGGTGTAACTTTCTGTTTGAGGCTGACTCATGCGGTCACGGGAAGATGAAATATTGACAATGGCAGCTCCTTCAGAAAAATATGGCTGAAATAGTTTGGTCAGATAAAACGGTGCCGCAACACCTACTTTTAATGCATAATTGAATTCTTCATAAGAACAGTTGTCAATTCCTTTCATCAACGGTAATGCGTTATTAATAAGATAATCCACATGACCATATTCGGTAATTACCTTTTGAGCAAATTTCTCTAATGTATCCTGCTGTGCAAGATCACCGGTAAAGTAAACTCCAGGCTGCTTATCAATGCTACAGACAAGGGCTCCTTGCTTCTGAAATTCCTCTGCAATAGTCTTTCCAATGCCCTGCGCGCCTCCCGTCACAATAACTACTTTATTTTTAAATTCCATATAAAATTCTCCCCCAAAATCCGCTTTCTATTTCTGTTGCCACAACATTGTGTATTCTTTTTCACCAGTAACATCATCTAATCTTTCACACTGGATATCGAACCCTTCTCTTTGATAAAACGAGAGAGCTCTGGTATTCTTCTGGTATACATTTAATCGTAATCTAACATTTTTGTTCTTGATATAATCTAATAAAAGTTTACCTATACCACATTTATCATCCAGCTCATATTTTCCAACATAAATCTTCAACCCAATACTTCACTATCAGTAATCCATATATCGTCCTCGCACAAAAACCTCCCTCATCAGTCAATCAGATCATTCTGAAATCTGGACAGATGTTCATACGGTAAGATCAGACGACCTCTGTATAACCCGCACCCGTCGTTAATCAAACTATTACTTACTGCTGCAAACATATTCACATCCAGCTGTGTGAGATCCAGGTTTAACAGGCGCATTCCTCTTTCGTAGGCTTCGTCGAAACAGACGCTCTCTCCCTGTGGGATTGCGTCTCTTCTTGCGCGTTCGCTTTCCTGTTTTTTTTCATATCCCAGATGGTTTGCCGTACCGATTTCTGCCACATCATCCATATCTTTTGTCCGGATCTGCACTTCAAGGAAAGAGCGGGAGCTGTTATCATAAAATGTGATATGTAAGGACTGATAATCGGACTCTTTTTTCTCTGAAATATAGTCTCTGTAATATGGTTTCGCGACGTCATCCAGTAACGGGGAATGGCTTAACTTTACTCCGTTCGCCGGTTCTGCGGTGAAACCTCTTTCTTCAAGAAATCCCGGAAGTTTATTTGCAATATCATACAAATATTTCAATTCTTCTGTACCCCTATCCTGTCCCGGTGCCAGGTGGCATTTCGGCAGGGAGATCACGATACGATAAGCAATCAGGTCCCGAAAGCAGCTTAAACGGTTCTTCAGCTCTGCAATTGGAGGATAAGTTCCGTGTTTGCTGTAATAGTCATAAATGTATTCTACTATATACCCGTTAAATTTCTCCTCAGCACGAATCAATGATTTAATTCTTCCTTTTACTGTGAATGCCAGAAATGGATACTCTTTTGTCATATATTTATAAAACTCTCTGATTTTCTGTGACTGGGCTGTGAGGAAATCGTTATGTTCCAGTAATTCCTTGATCTGGATCAGGAAGTTACAGTGGATCAGATCAATTTCATTATGATTTTTCTTTGCATCTTTTCGCAGATCTTCTATATAATTCTGCAATATCTTTAATACGGTATCTCCAGAATATAAGTAATCATTTAATGTTATCATATGTATTCACCCTACCTTCCTGTTCACAATGTTATCTCTGTAAATTTTATTTTTCTTCTATTTTAGCAGACTTTAGCAGTTTATCAAGTTGAAATATTAACTTATTATCTCCATTGATACAAAAACAGACGGTTTTTACACCGCCTGTTTTCTATCATTTCCGTTATTTTCCTTAACATCATCCAATCGGCTCGAAATCCACTGCGCCATGTTTGCACAGTGGGCAGATGTAATCTTCCGGAAGTTCGTCGCCTTCGTAGATATATCCGCAGACTTTACATACAAAGCCTTTCTTGCCTTCTGTCTCTGGTTTTGGTTTTACGTTCTTCTGATAGTAAGTATAGCTCATTGTCTCCTGATCACTGACTACTCTGGCCTCTGTTACGCTGCAGATGAACATTCCATGTGTTCCAAGATCTACATACTGTTCTACTTTCAAGGACATAAATGCGTTAATGTATTTATCAAGAAATACCAGACCGTTGTCAGAACGGTTTATTTTCTGTCCGGCAAATTTATCCGCACTTCTTCCACTCTGGAATCCAAACTGCTCAAATACTGAAAATGGTGCTTCTACAGAGAGACAGTTTACATTCAGCACACCTGTCTGTTTGATAACATGATGGGAATAATTCGTCTTATTGATGTTAACTGCAACCCTGAAAGGTGAATCTGTCAGCTGGGTAACAGTATTTACGATCAGCCCGTTATCTTTCTTTCCATCATTAGATGTCACCACATATAATCCATATCCAATACGGAATAACGCAGTCATATCATTCTTATTTGCCAGTTCATCATTCTTTGCAATATATTCCTGGCAGAGTTCAGAAGCCATTGCCTCCATCTGATCTCTGTTTTCCTGATCTACCGCAGACATAATCTTCACTGTAGTATCCAGCCAGTTAATCTTTTTGCATTCGGAAAGCATACCTTTCATTACTTTTGCCGCCAAAGGTGCCCAGGAACCATTTTCAATCAGACCTACTGTGCGGTTCTGGAAATTATGCTCTACCAGACGTGTGATAAAGTCATTCATAAACGGATAGATTCCGGCATTATAGGTAGTTGTTGCAAGCACCAGTTTACTGTAGCGGAAAGCATCGCTGATTGCCTGGGACATATCGTCTCTTGCAAGGTCATAGACAACCACTTTCGGGCAGCCTTTACTTTTTAATTTCTGGACAAACTGATTAACTGCATCTTTCGTATGTCCATATACAGAAGTATAGGCAACTACAATTCCTTCTTCCTCAGGTGTGTAGGAAGACCATGTATCATAAAGTCCGATATAATGACCCAGATTCTCAGTCAGTACAGGACCGTGTAATGGACAGACTACCTGAATATCCAGAGTTGCTGCCACTTTCAGAAGTCTCTGTACCTGTGCTCCATATTTACCAACGATACCGATAAAATATCTTCTCGCTTCGTCATCCCAGTCTTCTTCTACATCCAGCGCACCGAATTTACCAAATCCATCTGCGGAAAACAGAACTTTATCAGTACTGTCATAGGTTACCATTACTTCCGGCCAGTGTACCATTGGCGCAAATACAAAGGTAAGATTATGATTTCCAAGGCTGAGTGTAGAACCATTCTCTACTTCCAGCTTCTGACCTTCCAGATCTAACCCGAAGAAATTCTTGATCATCACAAATGTTTTCGCATTGGCAACTACTGTTGTGCCAGGATATACTTCCAGGAAATTTGCTACATTTGCAGCGTGATCCGGTTCCATGTGCTGAACGATCAGATAATCCGGTTTACGTCCATTCAGTACCTGCTCCAGATTGTCCAGCCATTCATGTTTGAAATTAGCATCTACTGTATCCATAACTGCCACTTTTTCATCGAGAATCACATAGGAATTGTATGCCATTCCATTCGGTACAGCATACTGTCCTTCGAATAAATCTACCTGATGGTCATTAACACCTACATACTTGATCGTATCTGTAATCTTCATTGTACGCCCTCACTTTTTTATAATATATTTTGCTCTGTAAATCTTTATAATATCCATCTCTTTGTTTCTGACTTTATTCTATACTATTTTAATCCGGTTTTCAAGTACAAATTGGTAATTTTTTTCAAAATAATTCTTTCCCTTTTGGGATTTTCAGATATACTACTTTAGAGGACAGTATCTGCTTATCTTTTTCTTCTTCTCCTGTCGTAATACTCCATATACTTCCGTTTTTTTCATGTTTCTTCACTCTTCTCCTTCTTCAGTCATACTCAAAGTGACTCCTGGTCGCTCCGTGCAAAATTTCTGAATTTCTTCTAAAAATCTCTGCCCGTATTTTTTCAATTTATTCTCTCCCACTCCTGAAACGTTCAACATCTCTTCTTCATCAGAAGGCTTTTTCACACACATATCAATTAATGTTTTATCACTGAAAATAATATACGGTGGCATGGATTCCTCTTTTGCAATTTCCAATCGCAATTTTCGCAGTACTTCAAACAAATCGTAGCCAGCAGAAGTAAGTGCATCTGTGCTTCGTTTTCGTACTGTTTTCTGTATTTTTTTCTTCTTATCTGGTTCTTTTTCTTCATATGTACGCATAATCACGCGGGTATTTGCATCTTTCAGCGGAGTAATATTGCCAAGTTTCAGTACACTGTATTTCTCCTGTGTCTGATACAGATAACCCATTTCTGTCATCTGGCTGATTAGTGTCCTAAGTTCTGCTTCGCTATGCCCGCTCAAAGCACCATAAGATTTATATTGATCCGTTCTAAGTTCCCGTAATCTGGCTCTTTTTGCCCCCATCAATGTTCCGAGAACTATTGTCAATCCATAGCGCCCCCTGGTCTCTGCGACACAATTAACTACCCACTTTGCCTCTGCTGTCATGTCCACTTCGTGATACTCTCTGTGACAGTTTCCACAGTTATCGCAAGGGCCAGAAGTCTTTTCTCCGAAATATTCCAGAATATAATTTCTCAGACATCCGGTTGTCTTGCAATACCCTTCCATCGTCTGAAGCCGGCGTATATCCCTCTGTCTGATCAGATACTCATCTTCCTCATCTACATCAGAAAAATCTTTATTATCCAGAAGCATTCTGTCAATCATGACATCCTGCAATGAAAAAAGCAGAATACACTGCGAATTCTCTCCGTCACGGCCTGCACGGCCTGCTTCCTGATAATAATTCTCCATGCTCTGAGGCATATTGTAATGAATCACATAACGCACATTAGATTTGTCAATTCCCATTCCGAAAGCATTCGTCGCAATAATAACAGGGGTTCTGTCATAGATAAAATCATCCTGATTCTTCTTCCTGGTTTCATTGGTAAGCCCGGCATGATATCTGGTGACAGGAACTCCTCTTTTAAAAAGCAGTTCAAACAGATTGTCCACATTTTTTCTTGTAGCGCAATAGATGATTCCACTTTCTGTTGGATGTTTCTCTATGTACTCCATGATGAATTCGTCTTTTCTGCGGATGTTTTCAACACTGTAATATAAATTCTTTCTATCAAATCCTGTGATCACCACTTCAGGATCTTCGAGACTCAGTGTGCAGAGAATATCATTCTTTACTTCTTCTGTCGCTGTTGCGGTAAAAGCACTGACGATAGGTCGTTTGGGAAGATTTTTTATGAACTCAACGATTTTCAGATAGCTGGGCCGGAAGTCCTGCCCCCACTGAGAAATGCAATGTGCTTCATCCACCGTCACCATGGAAATCTCTACATTTCTGGCAAACTCCAGAAATTCATAGTTCTCCAGGCGCTCCGGAGCCACATAGATAATTTTATATCTTCCACTTGCTGCAAGATACAAAGCTTTACTAATCTGGTTTTCTGTAAGCGAAGAATTGATAAATGCCGCATGAATTCCTGCATCGTTTAGTGCCTTTACCTGATCCTGCATCAATGAGATCAGCGGTGAAATCACAAGCGTGATGCCCGGAAGTATCAGTGCCGGAATCTGATAACAGATGGATTTACCTGCTCCTGTTGGCATAATTGCAAGGACATCTCTGTTCGTCAGGATGGCCTCTACAATTTTCTCCTGTCCTTCTCTGAATGTGTCATATCCAAAATAAGTTTTTAGTGTTTCAAGTGCATTCACTTTTTTGTCACCTTCCATTCAGTTAATAGTTTTTATAATACGTATGACATATCATGCCATTCCTCACCGCCCCACACAGATGCGGAAATTCCCAGATCTTTAAATCCCATCTTTCTGTACATCTCTACTTTCTCTTCCAGACAGGTAAGAAAAACAGTCTTTCTTCCTTTTTTCTTTTCTCTGTTCAGGTATTGAAACATCAGCTCCCTGGCAAGTCCCTGACCTCGGTGCTGTGGCAGAACATCCAGCCCTAAGAGCATGATATTCTTTCCTTCCGGATCATTTAATGTACTGTCTGTAAAAAATTCATCCCGAAAAGTATCTTCATCTGTAGCAAGACCATTCAGAAATCCTGACACTTCTTTGGTTTTCTTATCCACAGCCACCAGAAAAAGATCCGGTATCTGTAAAATACGTTCTTTCATATCTTTTTCTGAGCATGCTTCATTTGGCGGAAAACAGATCTGCTCGATTTTGACCACCTGATCTGTCTCCTCTGGTCTGATATTACGGAATTCATACTTTTCCATAATTGTTTCGTTGATACATTCCTTCATTTTTCTACTCCATAATTTGATTTTCCTCTGTACTGACACGTTACTGTGCAGTTCATTTTATTATACTGTAGCTGTTGCAATTTCTCAATGCGTATTTAAGATATGTGGAAATTATTTGGTTACTGTTCACTCCGTGCCCAGTAACACACTTCGCGATTCACAGGATTTATGCAACAGATGAAGATATTGTACCGGAAATTCTTTACATCCAGAAAGTCAGGACAGACGGAGAATTTGATCTTGCCTGGCAGGATATCCCTTACCAATGCTGCAAAGGAAGCCAGGCTCAACCTACTCCATTCTGGTACCAAGCATATGATGTTAAAGAATATAAAAAATGATTCTTCATGATTGAAATCAAAAAACAGAGCATAAACTAATATGCTCCATTTTTATACGTCTATCCTATATTCTATTTTTCATTTTTGCATCTCTTACCTGTTTACAGATAGTCTGCTCCACCTTCTTAATATCCAAGGGTTTTGCCAGATGTGCATTCATTCCAACAGCAATACACTTTTCAGCATCCTCCTGAAAAGCATTTGCTGTCATGGCAATAATCGGAATCTCTGCCTTTTTTATATCCTGTAAATGTCTGATACATTTGGTTGCCTCATAGCCGTCCATATTCGGCATCTGGATATCCATCAAAATCATATCATAAGTTTCGGCCGGCATCTGCTCTATCCTGTCCACACACTGTACACCATCTTCCACCCAGTCAATAATAAGCCCTGTTTCTTCAAGTATTGCAATTGCAATTTCTGCGTTCAGCTCATTATCCTCTGCCAGTAAAATATGTTTTCCGCGTAAACTGCTTTCCATATCAGCGGCATCTGTTTTTGATGCTTTCTGCCCGTAATAGTTCTCATCCGCTTTTTTTTGTATCAGGATAAGTGTAAACACAGTTCCTTTTCCCAGTTCGCTTTTCACGTCTATGCTGCCGCCCATCAGATCCACATATTTTTTTACAATTGCCATCCCAAGACCTGTACCTGCAACTTTACCAACGGTCGTATTTCGCTCCCTTGAGAAAGAATCAAACAGAATTGGCAGAAATTCTTTGCTCATTCCGATTCCTGTATCACGAACCTCTATCTGAATTTTCACAGAATTCTCTTGTTCACATGGAATCTCCTGTACAGCGACCGTAACGGTTCCTCCTGCCGGCGTATATTTGACTGCATTACTGATCAGGTTCACCAGAATCTGTTTTGTTTTTGTAATATCACACAGGACATGCTGATGCTCCACCTGTGTTTCAAATATAAGGTTCAGTCCTTTTTTGTCAGCCTGAGGTCCAAATACACTTTTTATCTCATCCACTGTCTGATCAATCCGGGCATAGCTTTCATCCAGTTCCACTCTTCCACTTTCAATACGAGCCATATCAAGTACATTATTGATAATTGCCAGCAAAAGATTCCCAGACTGTTCGACCGCCCTCTGATAATGAAGCAGTTTTGGATCTGTCAGTTCTTTTTTCATCAGCTGGTTATACCCAAGTAATGCATTCATCGGTGTACGGATATAACTATACCTCATTTCCGCTATTACGTGTTCTTATTGTACCTGTAATAATGAAAAAATATTAGTTATCAACTTTGCAAGCATTCATTTCCACAACAGGAAGCATACACATAAAAAAATAAAGATACTTTCGTTTCCACAAAAGTCATTTTCGCTTATATCCTGCCTTTAGGAATTTCCATATAAGCTGAATAAACGCTTCGTCATCAATCCTCTTTCTCAAGAGGTCAATAACTACTACAGCGAAAATTAATTATGCTTACACTTGCTGATAAGCACCTTATCTTGTCTTTTATGCAGGCTTCTATAGCCGTAATCCTTTAATATCTTTAATACGTGATAAGATTGTATTGCAGCTGCAGCTGATAACGCCGGGAAGTGTATCAATGACTGTGTGCAGGAAGTGTTCCATTTCATCACTTGATGAAGCTACGGCATGTACATGCAGCTTGTCTCTTCCTGTGACACGGTAAATCTGCGTGACGGTATCATTATTATGTAATATATCTGTCACCTGCGACAGATGGTCTGGTTTTGTCTCGATTTCAAAATAGCATGAAACAGCACCGCTGATCTTTTGAGGGTTTATTATAGTTGTATATTCTTCAATTATGCCTTTTTTCTCCAGAGCCTGAATCCGGGCTTTTACTGCCACTCTGGAAATACCGGTTTCTTTACCGATATCAGAGTAAGAAATACGTGCATTTTCTATAAGCAACTGGATGATCTTCTGATCCAGTTCATCTAAACCGTTCAGGTACATAAGTGTCCCTCCTGTAAAATAATATCCTCCGGATAGTAATTTTTCTTAAATATCATATCATTTATGTTGCTGAAAGTAAACGCTGGCTTGACATAGTAGCTGTAACTACATATAATTGTTTCGTAACGTAATTTAAAACTTGCATTTTGAATACTTGGAATAAATTCCGGTGAAGGAAAGAATGAGTGAAATTATAAAGGCTGTGGAGGAATATGATAATGTCAAAAGATGAATATCTGATCACAGATACGCCTCTTAAAGCGTTGACGGTTTTTGCAATGCCAATGATTTTGGGCAGTTTTTTTCAGCAAATATACAATATGGCTGACTCTATCATCGTCGGCCAATTTGTTGGCTCCTCTGCACTTGCAGCTGTCGGGGCCTGCGCAGCGCTGACTAATGTTTTTATTTGTGTGGCACTGGGGGCAGGTGTCGGTGCCGGTGTGCTCGTGAGTCGCTATTTCGGTGCCAGGGAGTATGGAAAAATGAAGACCATCGTGTCAACGTCCTTGTTTAGCTTTTTAATTCTAAGCATAATCCTTGGTGTTTTTGGCTTTTGCTTTTCCTACTCAATGATGAGGGTATTACAAACCCCCGGCGATATACTGAATGATGCAGTGTTATATCTGCGAGTCTATTTCGTGGGCTTTCCGTTTTTGTTTATGTATAACATTCTTTCCAACATGTTCACTTCCATTGGTGAATCAAAAATCCCACTGGGACTCCTGGTATTCTCGTCAATCTTAAATATTTTTATGGATCTTTGGATGGTGGCCGGACTTGGTCTCGGTGTGTTTGGTGCAGCCCTTGCGACTCTTATAGCACAGGGGATTTCTGCGGTGTTTTCACTTTTTCTTTTCCTTAGCCGGATGCGTCGATATAAAAGTCGCTTTGATTGGTTTGACAGGCAGGAGTTATATTCCATGCTTCAAATTGCTGTACCTTCGGTTCTTCAGCAGTCTACAGTGTCCATCGGTATGATGATCGTACAGGCTGTTGTAAATCCTTTCGGTACACAGGCACTTGCGGGTTATGCGGCGACGATGCGGGTAGAGAATGTTTTTTCATTGATTTTTGTATCCATTGGCAATGCGGTTTCCCCATATGTTTCCCAGAATCTTGGTGCAAAGAAAATTGAACGGATCAAAAAAGGATATCACGCTGCACTGGTGTTAGATGTATGTTTTGCAGTTCTTGCTTTTATAGTCATTGAAACATTGCATACTCAGATTTCCTCGCTATTCCTTGGTAAAGATGGAACTGTCCTGGCTTATCAGGTATCCGAGGGTTATATGAGATGGCTCGGTTACTTCTTCATCTTTATGGGAATCAAAATGGCAACCGATGGGGTTCTTCGTGGTCTTGGAATCATGCGCCCGTTCCTTATTGCAAATATGGTGAACCTGGCGATCCGCCTGTCAGTTGCTTTGATTTGTGCACCGCGTTTTGGCATTGTATTTGTCTGGCTTGCTGTACCGGCAGGTTGGTTTGCAAACTTTTTAATATCCTATGTGGCTCTTCAGAAATCATGGCCGACTGATAAATAGGTGCAATCCCGATAGCCTAAATTAATTTAAAAGGAGGAATTTATAGTATGAACGATAAATGTGTGGTATTGAATGCAAAGAAAATGAATTTTGATGGGAAACTGGATTTTTCCGTTTTATCTTCTGATGTTACAGTATATGATGATACAACAGAACAGCAGCTGTCAGAGCGTATTCAGGGTGCAAATATCATTGTAACAAAGGAGATGCCTGTGAGTGCAGAAATGATACAGAAATTCCCGGAATCTGTTAAACTGATCTGCGAGGCAGGTACAGGATATAATAACATTGATCTTGAAGCAACACGGAAGAAGGGGATTACAGTCTGCAATATTCCGTCATACAGCACAGAACGTGTGGCACATACTGCGATCATGATGATATTGAATCTGAGTTCTGCAATGCAGGTACAGATGAAGATGCTGGCATGCGGAAATCATGACAATTTTACCAGAAATCTTCAGGTTCCGCATGTTGAGGTAAATGGAAAAACACTTGGTATTATAGGTGCAGGACACATTGGCAGGAAAGTTATCCAGATCGCACAGGCTTTGGATATGAACATACTTGTATATACCAGGACCCCTAGAGAGGATGAGAAGGGAATCCGCTATGTATCGCTTGAGGAATTACTCAAGAATAGTGATTATGTTTCCATGCACTGTCCATTGACGAAAAGTACAAAACATATGATAAACAAAGAGTCTTTATCACTTATGAAGCCCTCAGCATTTATTATTAATACTTCAAGAGGTGCACTTATTGATGAGGCTGCTCTTATAGAAGCATTGGAAAATGGTACGATTGCAGGAGCCGGACTTGATGTTCAGGAAACTGAACCACCTGAAGAAGCCAGCCCTCTTTATACTATGGATCAAGTCCTTTTGACGCCACATATGGGATGGAAAGGACTTGAGACAAGACAGCGGTTGGTTTCTATTCTGGCGGATAATATAAAGCAGTTTATGGAAGGGAATCCGATCAATGTTGTATCAGGTCTATAGTATCTGGCAGCAAAGTGATGATATAACATTCGGGTTTGCAGAGTGAAAAAATATTCGTCTGATTTTCTTACCACATTTTATGACAACAATTTATAGTTTATACCACAGCAGGTACGGTTTCTGGCAGATTCATTTTAGACATCTCATTCTCCACATGAAACTTATCTGGAATATGACACAGGCAGAACTCGGTGTAGCTCTTGGCTGGGGCCAGGGTGCGAACCGTCTTGCCCAATACGAAACCAACTATCGGGTCCCCCGTAAAGATCTGGTAACAGAAATGGCTAAGATTCTGGACGTAAACCCACTGGCACTCCATGAACCAACTACGGTGAATGCTTCTAAGCTAATGGAAATTTTGTTCTGGATTGATGAATTTAATCCTGGAATGATTAATCTCTTTCAATTGGAGACTTATCCTAACGAAAAATCAAATTCCAGCAACGATACCTCTATACGCTACCACAATTCCGATAGTCGGCCTGCTCATCCACCTGTTGGCATATGGTTTAATTATGGGATTCTTAATAATTTTTTGAAAGAATGGACAATTAGAAAAGAAGAACTGAAATCCAGCTAGATTACCAGAGATGAATATTTTGAATGGAAAATCAACTGGCCACAGATCTGTGATGATTGCGATAAACAGGAACCGTCAAAACAGTGGAGAAATTTATATAAATAATTCAAAGACCGAAACTCTCCATCTTGCTTTGAATTTCGGTCTTCTTAAAGCTCATTCGTAACCGGTCAGTGCTTTCACAGTTGCCATAAATGTTGCTCTTTCATATGATTTCTACAAACGTCTTATAGAAATCATATGTCTTTCCGTTTTCCTGTGCACAAAGCAAAAAGCGGCTGATGATTGTACCAGTACGGTGTGATTCCTGAATACGTGATAAGTGTTCGTGCAGGTTATTAGGAAACCCCTCTGTCACTTCTTCCCTAAGCAAAAAAGTTACATAACGATTTGCCTTTTTTTGCCAAAGAATACTGGATTTTGGAAATAAAGAACTCATTTCCGCTGGTATAGTAAGCCCACGTTGTTCCTGTGGAAGTGTTTGCGTATGCTGCACCCGTGAATAAAGATATGGATTTTCAATATACTGACGCAGCTTGTCCCTTTCAATCAAGTCAAAAGATACAATGCAAGCTGTATCAATATCAGACTCTTGATATACCTGTGTTTTCAATTCCTCCAATGTCTTCAACGCCTTCATATGATAGCGTAATTTCTCCATCCGACGTGCAAGCAGTTCTTGTTGATGTTCCAATTCTAAAAGTTTCTCAGAAAATAATTTTCCATGCTGCTCAGGCGTTGCAGCATCCATTCCACGAATTTCCTTTAACTCTAACCCAAGATTTTTATAAAAAATGACATCTGAAATGGTCATTAAATCTTCAATTGCATATTCCCGATATTGATTTTCAATTTTCTTTCCGGGATGTAAAATCCCCTTCTCCTCCCAATACCTAAATGTAGATGCTGGTATATCAAAAAAACGGGCTATTTCTCCAATTTGAAATCTTTTATCCATGATTCTTCCCTTCCTGGTTTTAAAACTTACTACTATTTACCCACTATACTATTTTTCACGTTGACCTTCAAGCTACTTTAAGGTTTATACTTCCATCAAGGGAGGAAATTTTTATGGAAAATGCTTTAATTTTTGCTTCTGAAAAAGAAGTTCAATTCACAAAACTATTAAAATTTATTGTTCCGACATATCTAACATCATTATTTAACACAGTCTATACCATTATTGATGGTATTTTTGTTTCTACATATGTCGGAACCAATGCACTGGCTTCTATTAACATTGTTTATCCTATTGTAAATGTATTGACCGGAATTGCACTTGTATTTGCTACCGGCGGCAGCGCTGTCACAGCTTTGCACATTGGAGGAAACAGAAAAAAGGAAGCAGACCGCTCCTTTTCTGTCAGTTCTTTTGCAGCTATTTTGCTTGGATGCCTCATTTCCCTGATGATTCTTACGAATCTCTCAGCAATTCTGACCATGCTCGGTGCAACCCCCGTGACAATTGCAGGGTGTAAAACATACGCACGTTGGTGGCTTTTTGCAGCTCCCGTCGTAATCGGTAAGGAACTGTTTACATATTTTATCCGAGTGGACGGTGCCCCCACATATAGCTTTATAACTGCACTGTCCGGTGGTATTTTGAATATCGTTTTGGACTATATTCTGGTCGGACAAATGCAAATGGGAATCTACGGTGCTACACTGGCAACAATTCTTGGGCTGGTATTGTCATTTTCTATGGGAATTTATTATTTTATCCATAAACAAAAGTATCTTTCATTTACCTTGCATAACTTATCCTTGCGGGAAGCCATGCATTGTATGATAAATGGTCTAACTCATCACTGAAGTAACGAGAATGCGACGCGCGGTCATTCAAAATACAGCATAATAGCCGCCTGGCTTCAAGCAAAAATCAGGCGGCTATATAAAGACTAATATAGTAACCGCTTTTCTTCTCTTTCACATTTCCAAAGGTGAAGGCAGACCAAACTGGCGGTTTTGTTGAAAAGTCCGTATATTCTCCTGGGCCCTCGTAGATGCAGAACTATTCTTAATCTTACCTCGGACAGAAAGCATTTTACTGTGGAAAAAATCCGTCCCCGTCATGCCGGTCAGCGCCACATATTTGCATTGCGTTTCCTCTTTTCAGACTGATTGAAGCCGTATCAATGTTTCACCAATATCACCATTGATACAGATGGAGCGATCTGCAATCTCATTTGGGGAATACGCTTCTCCATAATTGAGACATGCATATACCGATTGTGAGTTCTCGTATGCCATCCGCCAGAAGGGGTACTTAATGATAACCGGTGTATTACTTCCGACAGCAAATTAGAGCATAAAAAAATCACTTTTTATAACCGCTATGGCATTATACTTGCAGCGGATATGTATATTCCCCAAAATACATCCAGCAAACTCCCTGCCATTGCAATAAGCGGTCCGTTCGGTGCGGTCAAGGAACAATCCTCTGGTCTATATGCTCAAAAAATGGCAGAGTACGGATTTTTGACCATTGCTTTTGACCCGTCCTTTACAGGAGAAAGCGGTGATAGTCCTCGTTATGTGGCTTCTCCGGACATCAATACGGAAGATTTCTGTGCGGCTGTGGATTTTTTGTCCGTACAGGAGAATGTTGATACAGACAGAATTGGTATCATCGGTATTTGCGGTTGGGGCGGTATGGCAATCAACGCAGCTGCACAGCTCGAATTGGCAGAACCCGGTGTGTTTATAGCAAAGAATCCAACAGTATCTTGCATATCTGGATTCCCTGCATATTTCATGGATCGTCTGCGTTGAAAAGCATATTGTTCTATATAAAGCCGTTGAAATTCTGTATACCGAGTTTGGCGTGGAACGCATGGCGATTGTCGGTGGAGGTACGATCAGCACTGCTTTTTAGCCATCCAAAGACTTTACCAAAGCATTAAATCATCCCAAAATACTCAAATGCTTTCATAATTGCTTTTTCTTTCTCCAGCGGGCACTGTGGCTGCTTCGCATTGAGTTTGGACAAAAGCCATACCGTCTCCACATGACACGATCCAGTCAATCATGTTCTCTTCATGATCCTCAAATGTCAAAATCAACATTTTCCCAATATGCTTCACCTCGCAAACGTTTATATCTTATTTCTAATTCAAATGCGCTATACGTTCTGCCATAACTTCTTCCATTGTAATCTGTTTCACAGTTTTAATCCTGCCATCATCTTCCCGTTTCACTATCAAATATATCTTATTATCTTTTGCCTCCTTGCTTCCATTCTGGTAATAACTTCCATCCTCGTCCATTAGTAAATGAACTTCTTTTCCATGCCACATCCAGCTACCTGTCCCAGAATCGAGGTCTATGCCATTCTGCTTATATTCCTGAATCTTTATTTCCGAATCATGATCGTCTCCGACTGCACAGGTGCCCTCTGCTGTTTCCACTGCATTTTCAACTGTATCCTTCTGTTCCGCATAATTTGACACCACATCTTCTGTCACTACTACTGTTTCCGTCGCCGACCCATCATTGGCTTCCGTTTCTGTGTCCTCATCGTAAGCAAACATATGAATAATACTTCCCGTTTCTGTGTCCACAGCTTCCTGTACATAAGATGATTCTCTCCCAGCCGCTGCTTCCAACGCTTCCATCTCCTTTGTCCGCTGGTCATATTCTTCCTGTGTAGCAATCCGAACGCCCGTTAATCTGTAATCATCTTCCCTTACCGTATAGACATCAATTTCACCTTCCGGCATCTGGATCGACTTATAGGTATCCCCAATCTGTCGGTCAATCAGCCATCTTACGGTTTTCCCCTGATAATACAGTGTATCACTGTCTGCATCATAAGTAACACCGTAGCATTCAAGATGAGCAAGTTCATTACGCATTTCTTCCTTATGCCAGTCGGATAATTTTTCCTTTTCTTCCTCTGTCAGATTGGAAGATGAAGAATCTTCGGAGATAAATACCTTTCCTCCCATATCATATCCGTAAGTCATTGCCTGCACACTGTAGCCGCATACTGCCACAGATAAGGTAGTTCCCATTAATAAAGCTGCAATTTTTCTTTTCATTGTACATCCAACTCCTTTACATTTTTTATTATGTCCATACCATACCATTGAATTTTGTAATGTAATTGGAGTTTATTTGTGATTCGTGTGTGATTTATAGAGAAAAGGAAAAACGAACCCCATCACATGTATTACCCATACGATAGCTTGCTCCATGCTGGTCCAAGATCATTTTTACAATATAAAGACCCAATCCGCTTCCACCGGTCTGGCGGTTACGGGACTGTTCCACACGATAAAATGCTTCAAACAAATGGACTAATGCTTCTTCCGGAATAAACACCCCGGTATTTTCAATCTGGCAATATACCGTCCCGGTATCTGTTCCCGGTTTCAGCAAAACTCTGATATGATTTCCTTTTTCTTCCGGCGTATAACGGATGGCATTAAGCAGAAGGTTAGAAAAAACTTTGTCCATCATCACCGGATTCACATCTGCATACAAATGTTCTGGAATCTCCACTTGCAGTTCCAGTTTTTTATTTTCTATCAGTTCAGCCATATCAGCAATCTGCAGGCGGAGCTGTTCTGCTATATCGGTCTTTTGTGTAATAAATTTGTTATTCTCGATTCGTGAAACAGTCAGAAGTTCCTTTACCATGTCTTCCATTTTTTCTGTGGTTTCCAGTGACCGCTGCAAATAATAATTTCTGTCCCTGTATTCCCCTACTCCCTGCAGCATTCCGGACAAGTGCCCTTTCAATATTGTGATCGGTGTTTTCAGTTCATGGGACACTTCTGAAAAAAATGCAATTCTCTTTTTCTCTATCTTGCGTTCCATTTCGATATCCGACTTAAGCTTTTCATTTGCACTCTTCAGTTCTTCCAATGCTCGTGAGAGGTTTTTGGAAAGCTCATTCAAGCTTTCGCCTAATACTCCTACTTCATCTGTTCTTTTCCCCTGATAGGAACTGTCAAAATCAAGCGCAGCCATGTTTTGAGCCAGTTGACTTAACCTGACGATCGGAAACGTCAAATAAAGGGATGCCCCCAGTGCAAACAATATGGAAACAACAATAGCGATTCCAAGGATATACGGCAGTATCTGATATAATATTTCAAGAGCCTGATTGACTGGCTGCATTCCCCCAGAAACAATCATTGTATATGTTTCCCCACCCACTGTAACGCTGTACCGTTTCACTGCTGAATTATCTCCGGCTTCTGCAATTCCATCAGCCTGTTGAACGACGTCCTCTGTTACGACGTCCGCCTGGCCGATTACTCCCTCTTCATAGGCCGCATTTTCTTCCTGTGCGATAGTGGTTTGCTCTGCGCTATTTTCGCGTGTCAATATCATATCACCCATATAAACCTGCTCTGCCACACCATTATCCAATACATCTTCTGTCACGGCTGTACTCTCAGCCGGCCATATCCTATTTCCCTGTTCATCCAAAATCACGACTGAAACTTTCGAACCTGCTTCAAACAATTCAATGGCATAAGAAGCTTCATTAATCGTTTCATAAGAATGAATGGTTTCAATCATTTCCTGTGAAACCGAATCAATGTCCTTCTGCAGCTGTTTACTATAATAGGTTGGAAGGAATCCGACAATTACCGCATATGTAATTCCACTGGATGCTGCCAGCAAGACAGCAATCAGTATGCAAATTTTTATGGTCAGACCGTTTTTAATTCTCTTTATCAATCCGGTATCCCACCCCTCTTATTGTACTAATCAGATTTACTCCCAGCTTTTTGCGGATATTCTTAATATGTGTATCCACAATTCGCTCTTCCCCATAATAATCTTCTCCCCATACCATATTTAGAAGTTTCTGGCGTGTCAAAACGATTCCTTTGTTAACCAGCAGAACATATAGCATTTCAAATTCTTTCTGTGTTAATTCAACCTCTATCTGTTCTCCCTTTTCTGCTTTACAAACATAAACATGATGCCCCTTCACATCCACGCTTAACGTTTTATAAGAAATCACCTGCAATTCATCTTCTCTTTGTGTCCTTCTCAAAATTGCTGCAATTTTTCTCAATAAAATGGGTATAGAAAACGGCTTGGTAACATAATCATCTGCATTCATATCAAAACCTTTGATCTGATACGCTTCTTCATCTAATGCCGTAAGCATGATAATTGGTACATTCGATTCTCTACGGATTAATTCACATACTCCAAAACCGTCTATCTTCGGCATCATAACATCCAACAGCACAAGATCAAACTCGCCATTGTGAAATTTTGCAATCCCATCCACACCATCATACGCCAGTGTAACTGTATATCCTTGATCTATCAAATAGTTTTCTAATATTTTCTGAATGTCATCCTCATCTTCAACAACCAATATTCGATACATAAAATCACTCCCCACAATTTCTTTTTTAATATTTCCTGCAATTATACATTAGATATGTGGAGTTACGATGGAGTTAGCAAAAAATAGAGAATTATTTTCACACATAAAATCTATATCATTATAATAAAACCATTTTCTTTTCATGGCAATGCGTTTTAATCATTCCGATGTTACAACATAATTGGCTAAAATATCCGCTTACAGAAGGAATTGTGCTGATGTATCCTTTTGCCGATTCACCTTTCATAGTCAAAACATAATTATGAATCATCGCATTTTCTCCTTTTCCTATTATTTCTTTTCATCCAGCAAAATAACTCCCTGCTTGGGATTTTTATCAATTGCACCAATTATCTTATGAGGAACATATGGTTCTTCCAGATATGTAATATCCTCGGCAGTTAATTTTATATTAAATGCTCCGGCTGCATCATCTAAATAACTTGTTTTTGTAGCCCCTATAATCGGCGATACAATCCCCTTTGCCCACTGCCATGCAATAGCAATCTGCGACATTTTGCAGTCATACTTTTCAGCAAGTTCCGCTACGCGTTTTACGATCTTCATATCTTCTGTTTCTGTCTTATCATATTTTCCCATAGAAACCCTATCCGTAGTTCCGCGGAGAGAATCTGACTTCCACTGCGGTCTTGCCAGGTGTCCGGCTGCAAGAGGACTATAGGGCATTAGCGAAACATTCATCTGCTTACAGATTGGAATCAATTCCCTCTCATCCTCTCTATAAAGCAAATTATAATGATTCTCCATTGCCGAAAACGGTGTCCATCCATTTTCCTTTGCAACTATCTGCATATTGTGAAACTGGTACCCATACATCGCAGATGCACCAAGTGCCCGGACCTTTCCCTCTTTTACAAGTTCATGCAATGCTTCCATAGTTTCTTCTAACGGTGTATCATAGTCAAATCTATGGATGATATATAAATCAAGATAATCAGTTCCAAGACGTGACAACGTCCCATCTATTTCCCTCATGATCGCTTTTCTTGATAAACGCCCTTCATTAAAATAAACCTTGGATGCAATCACTACTTTATCTCTTGCTATATTTTTCTTCAGTGCTTTTCCCAGATACTGCTCACTTGTTCCAGCAGAATACCCATTTGACGTGTCAAAAAAGTTATATCCCAGGTCAAGAGCATGCTTAATGACCTTCTCACTCCTTACTTCATCCAGTGTCCAGTCATGCATGGTTCCGGCTTTTCCAAAACTCATACAGCCCACACATAATTTTGACACCTCTATATCTGTATTCCCAATTTTACCGTATTCCATAGTCCACTCCTTATTTTAGGTTACCATACTCTTTTTCTGATACTGCCTCGCACCACTCATTGGAACAGTCTACCCCGGATACCTCAATTGCCAGATGGGAAAACCACTCATCTGGAGCCGCTCCATGCCAGTGTTTTACTTCTGCCGGAATGTTTATACAGTCACCCGGTTTCATTTCTACCGCTTCTTTGCCTTCCTCCTGATAAAATCCACGTCCGGCAACACATACTAAAATCTGTCCGCCGCCGTTTTTTGCATGATGAATATGCCAGTTATTTCTGCATCCGGGCTCAAAGGTTACATTGAAAATTCCAATCTGATCTGTGGATATCGGAGCCAGATAACTTTGCCCTACAAAGCATTCTGCAAATGCATCATTTGGCTTTCCAATTGGAAAAAACATTGATTTCGCATGTGCTCTCATAGCCGCATCTTCATATGGCAAGTCTCCTTCATCTGGCTGCCATACCTCCTTTGCCAGATGAAAAACTGCCCAGCCTTTGGGCCAGCCGACATAAAATGCAACGTGAGTGATAATTGCTGCAATTTCCTTTTGTGTCACACCATGTGCCTTTGCGTTCTGTAAATGATAGATTAAAGAGGAATCTGTTATCCCGGAAGACATTAATGCAACCACCGTTATAATACTTCTGATTTTAAGGTCAATATCCTGATTATTCCAGTTCTCACCGAAAAGAATATCATCATTAAAATGCGCAAATTCCGGTGAAAAATCAGTGAGTGCGTTTCTCCCGGCTGTCTGTATAATCTTCTTCATCCCATTCACCTTCCTTACAAAATACTTCTTACCCACTCTGCAATTTCCCGTTTTTCAGCTTTATGAAATACTTTACCTTCTATTATCACTGCATCAGGTGCTGACAGTTTAAGCTCACTTACGGTATTTCCAAATCCGCTTCCACCAGAGGTTGCAAACAACACAATCTTTTTGCCTGAAAAATTATAGCTTTCCAAAAACGTATTCATAATTGTAGGTGCTACATACCACCAAATCGGAAAGCCTAAGATAATCTCATCATACTGCTCAACCGATACATCTATATCGGATATTTCTGGTCTGAACTTTTTGTCACTCATCTCCACACTGCTTCTGGACTTTTTATCCATCCAGTTTAAATCTGCCTTTGAATATGGCTGTTTAGGCATGATCTCATACATATCTGCGTCCACCGCTGACGCAATCATCTCTGCAACTCTTTTTGTTGTTCCACTGGCACTAAAAAATGCAACTAATCTTTTTCCCATAGGTAATCCTCCTTATTTGCAAACAAAAATGTGTAAAGTATTTTTCATTCATACCTTACACATTTATTATAATCTTCGTTATTATATTATGTCTAATGCCTATATCAAATCATTTATTATACCTTAAAGGCATTGATTTCGTATATAAACTTATTCATTGCCAATGAATAAGGGATATTTCTCCTCCATGCAATTACTGTACTTGCAGCTATTTTAGGATACAGCCTTCTATGTACAAGCAAATCCTCTCTCCAATATTTTGTAGCACCTTCTATTGAAACCGGATATCCCAGTCCATGAGCTGCCATAACACCGGCATTCGTTCCAAGATTGCTGATAAACGAAATATGAAGCTTATTAAAATCCTTTCCAAACCAATTGGCAAGTTCACTCTGCACATTTCGTCTTGTGGGAAGTATGAGTGGTTTATCTATGAGATCATCTTTTGTAACATACTCTTTACATGCTAATGGATCATCTGGTTTCATCCCAACAACCCAATGATCACTGTCCAGAATCCTGATATAGTCCAGGCCTTCTGTATTGACCGGTTCCATAAACAATCCAATATCCACTAACCCCTGATTCATCATATCATATACCGAATTTGCTGTTGCCGTATGTAAAGCAATCTGCACCATTGGATATTTTTCCTTGTATATCTTGCAAATTTCAGCCAATCTTTCTACTGCCGCAAATTCACCGCATCCAATTGTGATCGTACCTTCAATCAATTCTTCTTTTTCCAATAGTTCATTCATCATTTTTTCTTCCAGATCAAGGATCTCCAAAGCTCGTCTTTTTAATAATACTCCTGTCTCTGTAAGTGTGACACTTCGATTTCCCCTTATAAAAAGAGCTTTTCCAATCTCATCCTCCAATGCAGAAAGTTGTCTTGAAAGTGTTGGCTGTGTAATATTCAATTGTTCTGCGGCTTTCGTAAAATTTTGTTCTTTGGCTACAGTCAAAAAATATCGCAATATTCTGATGTCCATTTTTTTACACCCCTCGTACAGACAAACACTGTTATTAAAGATAATTTTTATTCTTTTATCTTATTACCCATTCCTGTTTATTCAAGATAAACACAAGTATAGCACAGGAATATCTTATAAAACAATATTTGTCTCAGGCTTTTCGTATTTCTGAAACATAATCATACATCTTATTTTTTTTCAATTCCTACTCAATTTCCCTCAATGTCTTTTACCTCCAACTTTCGTATGCTTATCTCACAGCAAAGCAGTACCACGCCGGTATGACCTGCTGAATCAAATCTTTGTCTAACATTACCTGTTGACCACGAATTATATACACCTTACTACGAATATCATCCGTAGTAAGCAATGCTTTTATCATTTTCCCTTACAGATGCCGCAAATTCTCACGATATCTTCTCAGTTCCTTTTCGTCTACAGAATCAATAACCTCATTCAACCATTTTGTCATTTTTGCCTTATCTTTCGGCAGATATCCCTCTACATTGATACAGTTAGACGCACCCATTGTTGCAAAATAAGTTTCAATGTTAAGATTTTCAATCAATGTCTTTAACTCGTACAGTTTTTCGATTTCTGTTTCTTCTGTCCAATTTCCATTCTGAATTTCCTGATACAATTCCGAAGTCGGATAGATTGTCAACATGGAAGATACAATAATCTTCGGATGAACCTGATTAAACACTTTTGCAGTATTTTTGGCTCCAATTTCTCCACGACCAGAGCCATAGATTCCGGCAAGATAAAAGAAATTATAGTCCATACCAACCTCATCCATTCTTTTGCTCTCTGCAATAATCTCCTTTATCCCAAAACCTTTGTTCATAAAAGACAGTGATTCCTCATCACCTGCTTCTGCACCAATAGTGATACTGTTATATCCAAGTTGTCTAAGCTCTCTAAGCTGTTCTGTGGTTTTTGGTGTAATATCAGTTATGCGGGCAAAACATCCAATCGACTGCACCTTGGGATAATACTTCTTTACCAACTCTGCCAAAGTTTTCAGCTTATCAAAGCTCAGAACAAATGGGTTTGCCCCAGTAAAGAAAACTCTTTTTGCATTCCTGTGATAACGACTGATTTCCTTCAAATCTTCCTCTACCTCAGATAATGGGGACATACGAAATTTAAATGGTACATCCTCATAAAGAGTACAGAATTTACATTTATGATGAGTGCAGCCAGCCGTTACCTGAACCAGGGCACTGTACGCCTCATAAGGTGGTCTCCAAATTGTTCCTGTGTAATGCATAATATGCATTCTCCTTTCGTTAATTCATCTTTGCTAATGCACTTTGAAGCACTGTAGCTTTATCTGTCCATTCCCATGGAAGCTGCAAATCTGTTCTTCCTGTATCACCCCTGTTCCAAAAGTATTTACAGAAACTGAAACTGGATTTGCAACGCCGATAGCATACTACAAACAGAAATCTGAATATTATGTTTTATTACTATCACCTCCGTTCAAACACAGTCTAAGTTGAAAAAAAATATTCCACAAGTACTGTCTTTTTATTGTCTTAGACGCATTTTTCTTACCTGGTATTAAAAAAAACACTACCTTGATATTCATTAACTGATATTTTATAATTTGTATACAAAGGAGGTGCTATTATGGCTGATAACAAATTTTCTCGTAGTCAGAATCTTATGGCAAGCTGCGTTCCGATGACCAAATTGCAGTCCGTTATTGGAGGGAAATGGAAAATTTTAATTATGTGGTACATTTCAGTTTATAAAGTACAACGCTTCGGGGAATTACAAAGAAGAATTGGCGATGAAATCACAAAATCAACGCTTACCAAACAGTTAAGGGAATTGGAAAATGACGGGTGGCTCAATCGTCAGATTTATCAAGAAATACCTCCCAGGGTAGAATACACTCTTACAGAATTAGCCGAAAGTTTTGTCCCAATTTTAGTGCAGATGAAAGAATGGAGCGAAACACATTTATGCTAACCATGTCTTCCATAAAAGTACTACTTTCCTAAACGCCCCATATACGCTTCCTGCCAATCACCAATACGAGCTCTAAATAATTTCCAATCGTTTTTTGAAACTTCCATGTAAATATCCTCCAATCCTATGCGTTACTTCTCACTTTTCAATTGTCCCAACAAAATTATGCATCTGTTCCAACATTGTTTCAACGTAAATATTTAAGATAAACCTCAGTAAAAGTATAATTTCTACCGAGGTTTACCCAATTGCTCCAATTTATCAAATTTTAGCCACAAACTCCAAAAGACCATTCGTCACAACACTTATTTCTTCATCAATCCATCTCTTGTCCGATGTGTCAAGTCTTCCAATATACCCCTTGTCACTAAAAGTTATTTTTAATCTTCTGACAATATCATTCCCTGTATTTTCCTTCATCGTTCCATCTTTAAATATATATGTGTCCAATGCCACCATCAATTTGACTCTATCAACAGAATTCTTCAAATAGTACATATCATATACATCCTTATACCTAGTTGAGAATGGTCCAAATTTAAGAAGAGAACGTAGTTTTTCTGCCAACATTTGTTCATCAGAATTAATCAACAAACTGGCTCCTTCATCATCATATGCTATATCAAAGCAATACTCTTCCTGCTTCAGTTCAAATCGATTATGTACTCCTAAATCAATCTTGCTTCTAAGGAACCAGCTAATCCGTTGTGATTCTGGTTCTTTTCTTTTTGTTGCCTTTTCTAAATCTTACTCTTGTAATATTTCAATTATTACGCAAGTAAGATTTCAAGTCAATATCTTTTTTCTGAAATTGACAACCACATAAATAACGTCTATAATATTTTTATTACAACTGTAAGATTTAAGGAGGGATTTGAAATGAGTGATTTACCACAGATTTCTGAAGCTGAATTTGAAGTTATGAAAATCGTATGGAAACATGCGCCAATCAGTACAAATGAAATAACAGATAAATTATTACAGACCACAAGCTGGAGTCCGAAAACGATACAGACTTTAATCAAACGCCTTGTGACCAAAGGCGCTCTGACTTATGAAAAACAGAGCCGAGTGTTTGTTTACACCCCAGTCGTGAAGGAAAGCGAATACATCGGCCAGGAAAGCAATTCTTTTCTGGAACGATACTATGACGGGGATATCACTGCCATGCTGTCTGCATATATAGAAAATGACAGACTGTCTGAAGCAGAAATAGATACCCTCCGCTCCCTTCTTTCAAAGAGGTCAAAAAAAGGAGGCAATTAACGTGGCTGGTTTTATGATACGCTTTTTAATATGCAATGTATTTATCAGCGGTATCATCGGAATTCTTTTGATAGCCAAGCGGATATTCAAAAACAACCTTTCCAGCCGGATGCAGTATAATCTGTGGTTCCTGCTGCTTGGGTTGTTGGTAGTTCCCTTTATACCGTTCCGTTTAATCGGATTTCCTCAAATCTTCTCGTGGCTCGGTAGCCTGAGAGGCTCTCCATCTTCCAATGCTGGAACTGCTATGGGAGAAACCATTGGGACCGCTCCAACCGGAAATGTAAATTGGATGAATGACTTTACCCTTTCTGTAAATAGCGAAGCTTCATCCATTGCCGGATACATATTATTAGGGATATGGATTGTAGGTATTCTTGCAATGATTATTTTGGTAATCAAATCCTCTCTCCGTTTACGCAACTTGGAGAAATCTGCACTTCCCCTTCAGAACAATGAAGTCCGCAGACTGTATCATCACTGCTTAGAAGAGATGAGGATTCACAGAAATATTCCTGTCTACAGTACCGCATTTTTGAAATCTCCGATTATTGTTGGACTTTTGAAACCGTGTATTTATCTTCCGATTCATCTGATCTCTGATTATAACGAATCCGATATGCGGTATATGCTGTTACATGAACTGCAGCATTACAAGTACCATGATACTATTGCCAGTTATCTGATGAACCTTGCTGGAGTGGTATATTGGTTCAATCCTCTTGTTTGGTACGCTCTGAAAGAAATGCGTAATGACAGAGAGGTTGCCTGTGACACCTCTGTTTTAAAGATGCTTGAAGAGGATGCTTACGAGGATTATGGCAATACACTGATTAACTTTGCTGAAAAGGTTTCTCTTACTCCTTTTCCGTTTGCTGCCGGCCTGGGTGGAAACATGAAGCAGATGAAGCGGCGGATTATCAATATTGCATCTTACGAGAAGCCAACATTTATGAAAAGACTAAAGGGCATGACTGCATTTATGCTGACTGCTGTTCTCCTTTTAGGGCTTGCACCTTTTATTTCTACATATGCAGCAGATGGAAATCACTATCAGTGGAACGCCTCCTCAGAAAATATTTCCTATGTAGACCTTTCTACATACTTTGGAGAATATGAAGGAAGTTTTGTTTTATACGATTTAGAAAATGATACTTGGAGCATACACGACATGGAGCATGCCACCCTGCGAGTTGCACCAAACTCCACCTACAAAATATATGATGCCTTATTCGGATTAGAAGAAGGTGTCATCACACCAGAAAATACGTTTATTGCATGGGATGGAAAGAATTATCCATTTGACACATGGAACACTGACCAGACTTTACAATCCGCCATGAGCAATTCTGTTAATTGGTATTTTCAATCACTGAACGAACAACTTGGAGTTCCCTCCGTAAACAAATACATTCAACAAATTAAATATGGGAACGAAAATATGAGTGGCAATTTTTCTTCTTATTGGATGGAATCTTCCTTGAAGATTTCCCCAATAGAACAGATTGAACTTTTAACCAAGCTGCAGAATAACAGTTTTGGCTTCGCCCCTGAAAACGTCAATGCAGTAAAAGATGCCATCTTCCTTTCCTCTTCCGATGCCGGAACATTCTACGGAAAGACCGGAACTGGCCGTGTGGACGGCCAGGATGTGAACGGATGGTTTATCGGTTATATCGAAACTGCAGATAATACATACTTTTTTGCTACCAACATTGGTGCAGACAACGATGCTACCGGAGGCAAAGCAACTGAAATAACCATGTCTATCTTGTCAGACATGAATATCTGGAAATAAATAAATCGGGTAAAGGTCAATCTCTCTGACTTTTACCCGATATATATTTTGAACAGTTAATTCTTCGTTGACGTCACCCCACGGTATTCCCATGAGACTCCCTTATCAAATGACTGGATATAATTCCATCATACTCTATAGCACCTGTGGTAACCGTTATTGTCAAGACAGAAGTATCTTTTTCCGGCATATTCAAGTAATCATAATCTTCTACCGAAAATCCATATTCTTCTACAGTTTCCGGTAATTCTGTAACCATATTCATTGGAAGTTCAATTTTTTCAAATGATAAACCACCATCTTGAGTAATATATAATTTAGAACTGGACCCAGATGCGTCTGTAATTCCCGCAACCCCAAAGCTCTCATCATAAAATATTAAACCTTCTGCAACTCCAGCTTGTCCACTGAACGAATCATCATTTATGCATTTCCAAGTGGAACCACCATACATTGTCTTTTCCATTACATAAAATCTGCTTCCAGCAGTTGCGTCTGTTACCACCAAACGCCATCCAATATCATGATTCAACGAGAAATACATAGTTTCATCATTGCTATCAACCGACCAGCTTTCTGTAGGCTGTAATACTTCTTTCTCAGACAACTGCTGGATATCCGTTTCTCCATTGAAATACAGAATAAACTGCTCATCCGCTTGTTCTTCAGCGGACAAAATTACTTCTACATAATTCTCATACCATGTAACTTCCCAACAATTACTGCTGATATTTCCACCGTCATTTTTCAATTCAAATTCCGTTTGAGATATTTCAGTTTTCCCTTCTTTAAGGACTAACCGCCCACTTGCCGAACCAAAGGGCCAGTCTGGTTCTCCAACAGCCTGAAGCAGCAATTCGTGTTTTCCATCCGATGAAATGGTTATATTATAAATTGTCTTTTATAATTTACCGTATACGACATGCAAAGCCAAAATAACAAAATCACTAAGGCTATCCCACCTATAATACATAAGATTACTTTTAAACCCTTCTTCATATGGTATTCATCTCCTTAAATTTTTTAACCCATTATATAGTTTATTATCCTACACTTGTAAGATTACCATAGAACACGGCTATTATCAAATTATTCTTTAATTCGGTATTGGTAATCTGGTATATGCATGATTCCGTCATTAAGGATTTCATTCCCCAAATACTGAAAGCTGCCATCCTCTGCAAACCGCACTGTAAGCTCATGGGTTATGACTGCATCATCGCAAATAACCATGTCACAAACCGCCTCAACTGTTAATGTGATTGTCCCATCTTCATTTTCTTTGATGTTGACAACCTCCGGCAGAGAAGTTCCAAAGAAAGTAGGTGCATAATTAAAACATCCAAGACGCGCCCAATAATACGTCTGGTTTTCCTCATCAAATACTGCGTACTCTCGTATCTGTTCTTTTGTTACAGGAAGATACTCCATAATCAGGCTTTCGAACTCTTCTTTAGGAATGCCATTTGGATAATCTTCAGGATTGAACTTTTCTCCATATTTCATTCCATACAGATATTCAAACATTCCGTTATAATCCAACTCACTCATATTTTCTGCATTCCAGTTGGAACACAAAAGATTCTGTCCCTGATATCCAAGCCCCCGAACACAACGTTCAGACATTTCACGCTGTTCTTCTGTCATTGGCTTTACTCTGATTAGGCAGCTTCCATCCATGATTTCACTGACCTCTGGTGGCTCCGGCACACATAACTCATAACAGAACCATCCTTTATTTGTATATTTCCACTCTTTTATTCTGGTGTAAGATATATCGGACATTCCCGACCTACCATTCTCATTCCATACGCTTCTTGCACTTACAACATACATGTCTGTACCGTCAAAAATGAATTTCATTCTACCTATGCCGCCATCATCATGTATCTCGTAAATTACTACAGAACCGCTTTTCCCAGCCGTGCAATCCTCAAGAAAAGAATCCACACTTTCATAATTTTCCATATTTGAATAGGTCACTAATGTAGCAATCGGATATCCTGTTTCCATTAGCTTTTTCTGCAGTTCAAGAATGGTCTCATCAGTTAAAACAACATTAGATGTAGTTCCTTTATCTGCCTCTTTGTAAATCTCATAAATACGTTCCATCATCGCTCTGCAGTCATTCTCAACTTCCTTCTCTTCCTGTTCATCCACCGGAAGCCCATAGCCCTTTTCCCACTGTTCTGCAGCTTCTTCCTCAGCACTTCTTGTTTCCTCTGTGGAAGATACTTCTTCCGTATCTTCCACAAAAGTTTCACCTGCAACACTATCTTCTTTCCCACAGGCACACACAAAACCCCCAATTAAAAATACCATAATTAGTAGAATGCTCTTTTTCTTTAATACCATAAAATCATCCTTTCGTTCTTGCTATTGGCGGCAGTTCCAATTCTATTTCCTCTATAGAGTTAGAAAGATACCGGAATGTTCCATCTTCAAATGGTTGGACCACAACCGTATTCCGAAAAGCGAGATCAGAATTATAATCCGGCCAAACTCCATCTACAATAAGTGTAATTGTTCCATCTGCATTTTTTGTATAGTCAACTACTTCTCCAAAAGGTGGGTATGGGCTGGCATAAATCATCTCATATTCATAGCTGTTGCTGCTCTCATCATACTCGCAATGCTCTCTCAGCTGTTCTACAGATACCGGAAAATAAGTGGTCATTATCTTTTCATATTCCTCTGCCGGAATTTTCCAACCTTCCGTTTTCAAATTTTCTCCCGTATAAATTCGATAGATGTCTTCATACATACAAGGCATCAAAATATCTTCTACGTTACTGCTGTCCCAGTTTGTGACAAGCACATTGTAATTCACATAACTTAGTACTGATATGTATTTCTCTGTCAGTTCCCTGCAGTCTTCCGGAAGCGGTTCTGTTCTCCAATACTGTCTCAAACTTGCATGTGCAATCACATATTCATATGCGTAGATAAAATACCCTTTTTCCGTAAGTTTAATTTCAGCTACATTACTTACCGAAGTCCCCTGTATCTCCGGTATACCGCCTTCCTTCCACCGAACTCCTATGTAATAGGTCTGTAGCCGTTCTTTCCGATAAATAAAGGTTACTGCTCCAATCAGTCCATCCCGCTGCACTTCGAATACGGTAACCATTGAATCCTGCCCATTCAGATAATCCGCGTAAAACATTTCTATCTTTTCAGGGTTATGCATATTGGTATCTTCTTCAACACTTACCAAACCGGCCGCCCCTAATTGCTCCACAACCGCTTTCTGTTGTTCGCTTGAAAATTCACTAACCCCGGAAGAGTAGCTTGGTGCATCTGCAATTACAATATCCTTATAGATTTCTCTGACCGATTCTGCTGCTGACAAAACCGTGCCCTGCAGCTGCTCCTTCTCCTCTTCTGAAAGGAGATCATCACTGGCTTGCGGAATGAACCAATATGCTGAATCTGTAGAAGTTTCCGTATTCTCGGTCTCTTCTGTTTCTGCATTGCTATTTTCAATTTCTACAGGCGGCTCCCATACTTCTTCTGCCACCTTTTGCTTTTCTGGGTGCATTTTTCCCCAACAGAACATTCCAGCTATCACCAAAATCAAAAACAGCAAAATCGGAAGCCGACATCTTCTAAGCAGCCATTTTAAATCTTCCATTATTCACCTCCGTACAATTCTTCCCATTCTTCCAACGTCAACCGTGGTGTATGCCAAGTTTCTCTATAATTGTCTTCAGATGGTATAACGCAGTTAGATACATATTGTACCCCTCCGTCCTCTAACGGGCGGACTACAACCTCATGAGCATATACCTTGGAATCACCTGCATAAGGGAATACTACATTAGCTGTAAGCGTAATTGTTCCGTCACTGTTCTCCGTGAATCCAACCACCTCTGAATATGGATATTCCGGGTATTCCACTTCTTCAAACCCTCTCGGCTTATATTCGTAAGTTGAATTTTCCGAACAATAGACGGTTTTTGATTGCAGCGTTTCACTATCAATATTGAAATATTTCATAATAACACTTTCGAATTCCTCTTTTGGAATCTGATAAACTGCACTGACTGATAAGTTGTCATCAGAAACATAGGGAACATATTGACCATTCACTTTTGGATAGAAAATGTCATACATATCATAAAAATTCAAATCTCCAAAATCTTCCTCGCTCCAATCTACAATGAACATATTATTTTGTTCGAAGCCGATTGGTCGGAGATATTTCCGACTCAACTCCCTATATGTTTCATCCAATAGCAGTACTCGTAATGCGGTATGTTCCTCTGCCACACTCAATGTAAGAACAAATAATTCTTCTGAATACCAAACACCAGAAAACATCAAGTAACCTTCTTCTGTATAATTCCAATACTCCGCTTGATAGTTTCCTGTCACCTCTCTTTTCATATTTCCGTTTTCATACTTGTAATAGCTTCTGACCACATCTACATTTCCATTTTTTGTGTGCAAATCGTATTTTACAAATCCACCCAAATAACTGACTTCAAGAATCGTTATTTCTGCTTCTTCCTGTACATCCACCTGTTCGCAAAATTCCAGTACCTGCTCGGCCTCAGTCATGTTAACTTGATTTCTGCTGTCAACAGCCGGATATCCATTTTCTCCAAGACGGTTTACAATGCCTCGAATCGTTTCCAAATCAGCTAACTTATTTTCTTCCGCTGCCTTTTCATAAAGCTCTATACAGATGTTTATAATTTCATCAGCATCCTCTTCTGATTTTTCCTGAATAGCCTGAACATCTATTACCGTTTCCGAAACTGTATTTTCTTCCGGGGGTGCATCACCACACCTTGAAATACTAAGTATTAATACAAAACTAATTGCTGCCAAACCACTCTTCCAGAACCAGCTTGTCTTTCTTAACAACATATCCGCTTCCTCCTCTTCCTTTCACATCTTCTACCATGCTGATAATCAATATAGGACGTTCTACCGCATCTTCTGCTGTAAAAATTGCAAACCATCCTAATTCCGTACCCGAAGTATCATCCTTCGATGCCTTGATTTCTGCCGTACCTGTTTTTCCTGCTAAAAGAATGTCATCCCGATGGGCTGCATATCCAGTTCCATTAAAATCATTCACAACCTTTTTTGTTCCTTCCAATACACGACTTGCTGTCTCATTAGAAAAGGCCCCCTGAATCCAATACTCGGCTATTGCTTCGTTCTGATATACCAAATACGGTTTTATGACATTTCCCTCATTACAGAAAGCAGAATAGATACATGCCATATGTAACGGATTCACTAAAACCTGTCCTTGTCCGTAACCGCTGTCAGCTAACTGTATTTCAGTTTCAATTCCCTCTGTATTGGAATACTGCGACTCTGCCATCTTAATCTCAAATGGCAGTTCCTCATTAAAACCAAGTCCAGTCAAAGAACTCTCCATCTCTTCTGAGCCAATCTTTAATGCTGCCTTTGCGAAATAAATATTATCGGAATAAATCAAGGCATTCTCTAAAATGACTGATTCATATGCATGGAGTGTTGTTACATGATAAGACCCCCACGATGCATCCTTTTGCCAGCTTAATCCTACGTTCCCGTAATCTTCCATCGGATCGATTGCTCCCGATTCCAAGCCGATCGCAGCGGTAATTGGCTTGAATGTAGACCCCGGACACCACACTTGCCGGAACCGATTATACATTGGCTTATTCTCATCCTCATCAAGCGCAGTCCACTGTTCACTGGACAATCCCATAATAAAATCGTTATTGTCATAGGACGGTGTGCTGACCAAAGCCAATACCTCTCCGGTATAGGGATTCATGGCCACCGAACAGCTTTTATCTTCCTTAAACTGTTCGTACAAGGAAACCTGCAAATTGGCATCTATCGTAAGCTGGATGTCCTGCCCATGTTGCACCAGCATCCAAGCAAGTTCCTCCTTCTAGTTTATAATGCAAATTCTGCAACCGTTCTGGCCTTTCAGTTCACTCTCAAATAATCCCTCCATTCCGCTTCTGCCGATTACACTATTGGCTGTATAGCCTTCTCCTGCATGTTCCTCTAAATCTTCCGCAGTAACGATTTGAACATACCCGACCAAATGTGCAACAGCTTCCTCTAATGGGTATTCACGCACTTCAACATCAGATATTATCACTCCAGGAATTTCCAGCAACTTTTCATGTCTTTCCTTTTCTTTCAGCACCTCTTCGTCCGGTTCAATTTTCATCAACTTGATTTCTTCAACCCTCGGAACGGTTTTTATCGGCACAAAGGAATCATCCTTTACCCACTGTGCCGACAGCTTCTTTTCTATCGCTTCCGGAGTTGTTTCCAACAGTTCTGCAATCTGTGCGATTGCTTCCTCTCTGTTTTCCAACTTGCCTGGAACGATTCCAACCAAAGAAGCTATACCTTTTCCTGCAAGGACACGTCCGTTCCTATCCAGAATTTCTCCTCTTACTGCCTGTGTAGTGGAAACTCTTACTTTATCTGTAGAAGTCAGATTCGGAAAATCATGGAATCATCCCAAACCAACTTATATCCATCTTCGCCCTTTAGGAAGAGTGCTTCATTCTCAAAGCTAATAGTTCCTGCAACTGTATCAAAAGAAGTCTGGTACGTTACCGCCATTTGCTCCTCATCATATGCAATAATCTGAACAGCCATATTCTGGACTTCTATACCTTCATAAATAGCTGAATTTCGAGTTACAAAATCCTCCTGACTGACATTCCCCGATGCCTCAATATGTAGCATCGCATACATTTTTTCATACTCCTGTTTTGGAATATGATCCATGTACTCCACCAGAAGTTCTTCCGGTGTCCTCCAAGCATTTTCCTTTGTTTCCAACATTCCTGCCACGCATACTGCAGAAATTACCGCAGCTATTCCTATAACAGCAATCGCAATCCATAGGAGCCTGCTTCTTGTTTTCTTTCGCTTGTTTCTGCTTTTTCCTTTCTTCATATTGACCTCCATTCATTTTACTTTGCTGATATGGTCATATTCTATTTTCAATGTACGCTATATCTCTAAAATATTACACTCGTAAGATTTTGAAACAAAAAAATTTCTCTTTGCTGGATATATCGTACTGTACATTCCTCATCTTCTCTTATTACATGCGTAAGATTTCGCAACAAAAAAATTTCGCCCGCAATCCTGCTGCACTTGTATAAATATTACAACAGTAAGATTTAGAAGTCAAGTTATCTTTATATAAAAAGGCTCTTGCCGGGAAGTATCATACATTTTCGCAATAGTGATACCTTTTAGCAAAAGCCTATTATTCAGCAGAGTCTCAAAACACCCCACTGCTACGATATTCAAATGGTTCATTCATAAGGCTACAAAACACACATCCATTTTCGCTCCTTAATATCCCACAAACCGCAGAAAATCAAGGTTTCTTTGAAAGCAGACAAACGGTTTCAATATTCCCCTGAACATTTATTTTATACTGCATAGCGAAAGTATACAATATATTTTCAAAGTGGGGTATAAGATTTACCCCCGTAAAATAACTATCCCTTCTAATCAATAGTTGCTATTATTCGATTTTTTAATCTTTCCGGGATTTCTTCCTCTGTTTCCCAAATGATTGTATTCTTTTGTGCTATGTCAAAATGTAGCCGCACATCCTTTTTACATAATTGGATCACTGGCTTTCCTAAGCCCATCGCATATCCTTCTTCAAAGTACGCTCCATTATTTTGATGCGACAAATCTACCACAACAAATTTACTATCTCTTATGTATTTTAATAACTCTGGAGTTATAAAATCATTATGTTCTACTTCATCAATAAAAATTGCTACATAGCCAGCTAACATTATACCTTGGCGTATCATTTCTCTGAGTTTTTTTGTATCATCTCCAAATTTCATGGCAACTAAAACATTTTTACCATTTGCAGTATTCTTCTGAATAGCATCTACTCTGGCATAACCTTCTGGTGATAATGTGATAGGTCGATCATTTTCTCCACCATTCCATGACTGTGGTGATAAGATGTAATTCCTATCAACTAAAAACTTTATCATATAATTCATCTGTGCCTGTATTGCATCATCAGTTCTCTTTTTATGATTACCATCTTTATAATCGTATCTATCAACAAAAAGGCAACTGATCATTTCCTCTTTTGGTAGTTTAACATATTCACCCATGTGCTTAATACGAGAATTCAAGTGAAGTAAAATATTATCCACTTTTTCAGCAAAGGTTTTGGGATACCAGTTTTCTACGTTTTCATTTTCCAATCTGACTGGATGTCCGTGTGTAACATCTCCATGTTCAAAATTTTTCTTGTACTCATCACAGCGCTCTTTACTCATGGTAGTAAAATATCTGTATTCTTTCATGCTTTCCTTAAATCCATTGTACAATAGGTATGAACTCAAGTGATTCAAATTGAACTCTGTTAATTCTGCAAATTGCACATAATACTCATATCTGCCACAAATCGGACATGAATAAAAATATTTGACCGGGTCCATGGAATGTTGCATATATGCTTTAGCTCCACACACAAAACATGTTCCGTTGCTTTCCATTTGCTCTCCTCCTAACGTCTTCACTTTTGCGAAAAAGTATCCTTTCGCCAAAATGTATATTTCCCGTTCTCCAAAGCCTATCCCCCGGGGTAAAGCTCCGCTTATATCATCACTCTGCGGAAACAGAAACACACATCCATTTTTCTGCCGAAATCGCAGAAACCTTTGATTTATTGGGCTTTTTTCGACAGAAGGTACACAGTCTCAACGGTACTTTCATTGTCCCAACAAAGTTCCTGTGTCTCCCTGTCTCCAAAATACACCGGAAAACGGAACTTTATGTGCTTCAGGAATCTGCCATCTGGCTGCTCCTGCTCATAAATATCCACCTGTTCTACAAAGCTGTTAAAAAATTCTTTCTTCTCCAGGTCGGTGAACTTATCATATAGTTTATCAAAATACAAAAGAAATTGATAGACGTTTTCTTCTGATATTTTCTGTTGCCGGATATTCAACAGGCGGTTCTTGACTTCCTCTATACTGTTCTCCACGCCTTCAATTTCATCATACAGACGATATAAGCGTGTCTCCATATCCTGATATTTCTTTTCATAAAATTTATCCATGATGTCCAGGCTATCCATCTGCTGTCCAAGCCTTGCTTTTGCTCCGGTCAACTGCCTGTACTGTTTTTCCAGTCTTTCAATCTCTTTTTCTATTTCTTCTGTATCTATTCTTGAACCGATTTTATTCAGAATTGCTTCTTCAAATTTCGGATTCTTCACCAGCTTCCGAATAACTTCTTCCACTGCATTGTTAATCTTCTCCTCACTCCATTGTTTACGATATCCACATTTATGACCATCTACCAGGCGACGATGTTTGCAGGCATAATAGAAATAATCCTTATATAAGGTTCCATCTTTCTTTTTCTTTCGATTCACGTTCCCATACATACCGCTTCCACATAACGGGCATCTCAATATTCCGGATAAAATATGCTCATGATCGAGACTATGTGTCTTTTCATATTTCACACCTGTTTTTTCCCGTTTTTGATGAGCCAGCTCCCAGTCTGTTTCTGAAACAATCCCTTCATGGATACCATCGTGCAGCATATAATTTTCCTGCTTTACAATACGGTATTCATTTCTTGTACCAGATACTTTCTCGTTCTTTCTTCGTCCATAAGCCAGCTTTCCACAGTATACCGGATTATCCAGAACGCCTTTTATAAATGAAGCGGCAAATGCGTCCAGTGTATTATTCTGTCGTTTTTTCTTTTTATATCCATGCTGGTTCAGCCATGCAGCAATCGCAGAGATTCCCATATTTGTATGAATAAATTTGTCATAAATCAAACGAATAATCTCCGCTTCGTCCTCTGCAATCTGTAATTCTCCATTTACCAATTCATAACCATATGGAGCGAATCCTCCGTTCCATTTTCCTTCCCTGGCTTTCTGCTTACGTCCTTCCATTGTCTGAACAAGGATATTCTCTCGTTCAATCTCTGCCACCGCAGACAGAACAGAAATCATCAGCTTTCCACTATCTTTTGAGCTGTCAATTCCATCTTCTACACAAATCAAATTCACTCCAAAATCCTGCATCCTCTGCAAAGAGTTTAATACATCTGCCGCATTACGACCGAATCTGGAAAGCTTGAACACCAGTACAAACTGTACCTCATCTGTTCCATTCTCAATATTATCCAACATTCTCTGAAATTCCGGTCTGCCCTCTACGCTCTTTCCAGACTTACCTTCGTCTGAATACTCATTTACAATTTCCATATTCTGAAATTCCGCATGTCTCTTGAGTTTTTCTTTCTGAGCATCCAGACTGTAGCCATCTACCTGCATGGTTGTGGATACTCTGGTATATATATCGCATTTAATCTTTTTATTCTTCATAATCTTCCTCGCAGTATAACTCCGTTTTATTGTCCCAACTTTATTTTAGTACTTGTTCCAACTATTTTCAATACTTATTTTCTTATTGACTCATTTCTTTGTCAATCCTATAATTAATACAAAAAATCCTCTAAGACAATAGGTGTTTCACTATCTCTTAGAGGATTTTTCTTTAATTTAAATGGTATCTGGTAATATTCTTCCAATTTTTCGGGAAACCCATTTTATTCAATAATTCAACTTCACTTATATGCTCTACTTCTCTGTTTACTCGGTCAATCTCTTTTATAAGCTTTCTTTTAAATTCCAGAAAATCTTTTCTAGGTAATAGATATCTAAAAGCAATCACCACAGCAAACAGATCCTGTTTTCCTTTTTCATACTGATTACCGCTCTGTGGTAATGAAAGTTTTTTATGAAGCGGTGTATCTGCAATAGCATCTACTGTTCTGTATGTAAACAGTCGTTCCCCATGGGCACATACATTCCTATACTTAGTGAGAACAGATAGAAACTGCTCCATCTGATGCTGATTCAAAGGTTCAAAGTTTTTTGATACTTTTGATTTTAAAGATTGAGGAAATACTCGAAACATTTTTGATAAGTTTCCAAACGTAAGTACATTTGCCAAAACTCATAATGGAATTTCACCATATGTCTTGCGGTAATAGTTGATATATGTATAATCTGTGGTCGTTGTTGCCCGTTTCAAGGTCGCTATCAACTTTACGATTGTTGCATGATTTCTTTTTGTATTATTATAATTATTAGCATCCAGGTACTGCTTCTGCTCTGCTCCATACATTTCAGTAAAATAGTATGACATCAAAGAACGCATCTGTCGCTCAATCTGCAGTAAATATTTAAAGAACAACTCTCTAAGCTCTGCATCAAACTTATACAGACTGACTATTTCTTCAAAACTTGTTCCTACTTTATATTTCTTTGTATTCGATATTCTAAAAAGATGTTTATATCCTCCCATAAGAGGAAAATATCCTATTTGACGTAACATCTCTTCCGCATATTCTCTGTCTTTTATTTTTATTCCCTTTTCATCACTGATCCAAGAAACCTGGTCACTAAAAGAAGAGAATTTTTTCGGTGTCTGCATATCATTTCTCCTTAAAACAAAAGAGGGAGAGACCCGCAGGCTCTCCCCCGCCTGTAGGCTTCGCAAGTTTCTACAGAACGATCACTGAGCTTAGTATACGTCATTTTAAATGTCCTGTCAATACGCCAAAACATTCTTAGCCATACCCGCTCAGAAGTATTCTATGCTGTTTTTTCTTCCTTATTCTGTTTTTCTTCCTCCAACTCCCGGAGGACTTCTTCGCCGTACTTATCAATCATCCGTACCAGAAAATCAATGCACCGCTCAAATTCAATATTCTGTTGCATAAGCTCCTCCCGTTATTGTTTGTTCTGAGCTTATTTTACAGAACCTGCCTGAAAACCACATTGAATAGAAATTGATTGTAAATTGACACAATCACTTTAAAAATATCCGCATTTTCTTGAATCGAATGTACGTTCGTGCTATGATAGATATACTCAATCTTAACTACGAAAGGGGAATTTCTATTGAATCGATGCGATTTTTCTTCTATTAGCACTTACTTAAAAAATCATATCAGCGAAAGTAATCAAATGAGTCAGCCTGATTTTTTATACGAATTATTTGAAGATTTTATGGATGATCCGACAAATCAGGATTTTTCAATGGACAACGGTCTGGTTTGCCGCTGGATGACTGGTCAGGCTAAAATCAGTCCTAAAATATCCGCTTACTATTCCAAGCCATCCAATCAGAAAAAATTAGCCCATACCATCCACCAGAATCTTCTTCCACTGATGTCTGACTGTAATATGGCTATACAGGATATTTACACTTTATTCATTCAGGATGACAGCATCTCAGATGCGAAAAAGAAAAACCTGACTCCCTTATATAAACCAGCCAGTTCAAGACTGCTGTTTCTTGCAAAACTGATTTCTTTTGGCATGGAACGCCAATTCATCAAACGTAATACCAAAAATCAGAAGCTGCTCGCCGGAGGGGCTTTATCCCCCATTGTGCTGGATTATATTATGGATAGTGAGGTTCCGAAACCATGCCGTCATTTTATCGGAAGAGATAAAGAACTGGAAGAATTATATACCATACTTGAAGAAAACCGTCATGTTTTTCTTTACGGAATCGCCGGCATCGGAAAAAGTGAACTTGCCAAAGCCTACGCAAAGCGGTACATGAGGCATTACACCAATATCCTTTATGTAGAATATACCGGCAATCTTCATCAGGATATTACTGACATGGATTTTATTGACGATCTGCCGGAAAGCACGGAACAGGAACGTTTCCAAAGGCACAACCGCTTCCTGCGTTCTCTGAAATCTGATACTCTGTTGATCATAGATAATTTTAATGTCACTGCCACACAGGACAGCTTTCTGTCAGTAGTATTAAAATATCGCTGCCAGATTTTGTTTACAACCAGAAGCAAACTGGATGAATACTGTACTCTGCCATTAAAAGAAATAGAGGACATGAACGCTCTCTTCCAGCTGGCATCAGCATTTTATTCAGAGGCAGACACGTACCGAACAACAGTTGAAAAGATCATCGAAACTGTTCACTCTCATACTTTTGCCGTGGAACTGACAGCAAAACTTCTGGAAAATGGAATCTCGACTCCAGACCAGTTATTAACAAGACTTCAGGTGGAAAAAGATGCACTTGCCAATATAGAAAATATCTCTGCTGACAATGCTCGCCTCGTTTCTAACCTTCATGCCAACCTTGGAGGACTTTACCGCATGAACGGTTATCCCGATCTTGCAAGAGAACACATGGAAAAACTCTATCCGGTCTTTTAACAAAATAAGTACAATTTACGGCGGGCAACTTGCCCGCCGTTATATTCAACTATTCGTCAAATAAATATACGCATCTTCCAAAGTGATATCATTATCCGGGACACACTTCTCATTTGGCTTTCCTTTGCTTAATACTTTCATATGAATTCCATTTTCTACATACTGCTTAGATGATATAGGATAATTAGCTTCTAACAAACGGGCTTCTTCTGCATTTTGTACCGTACAATTCCAAACACAGCCCTTTGCATTTTCCAGCAATCCACTCACGCTTCCGGAATATAAAAAATTTCCTTTTTTCATAATGGCAAGCTGTGTACAGGTTGCTGCTAAATCTTCTACTACATGAGTGGAAAACAGCACAGTTCTATCCTTTGAAAAATCAACCAGAAGATTGCGGATCCTAATCCTTTCTTCCGGATCTAACCCGGTGGTAGGTTCATCAATAATCAAAAAATCCGGATTATTAAGAAGTGCCTGTATGAGTCCGACACGTCTCTTCATACCACCAGATAATTGCCGCATTTTTTTATTCTGATGCTCTGTAAGAGAAGTCTTTTCCAGATAATAGGTAATTCTTTGTTCGAGGTCATTTCTGGATACTCCTGACAGTCCTCCCATATATACAAGACATTCTTTCACCGTAAGATTCGGATATAAGTCGATTTCCTGTGGAAGATAACCAATCTTTTTCTGTATTTTCTCATAATTTCCCTCGTTATACAGAATTCCATCAAGGGAAACCATTCCTTCCGTTTGTTTTAAAACGGTTGTAAGAACCCTCATCAAAGTGGTTTTTCCAGCACCATTCTCACCCAAAAGTCCGTAAATTCCCTTGGGTATTTCAAGAGATGCCTTATTTACTGCAACTACACCATTTTTAAATCTAACTGTTAAATCATTTATTCTAATACTCATAATCTATCCTCTTTTCTTTAAAGCCATTGGTAATACTGCAAATAAAAACAGCCCCGTTATAAAAGACACAAGCGTTCCATAAATCCAACTCTCGGACATTAATTGAGTAGGTTCACAAAAGCTGAAAGAAAACAATCCCAGATTTCCGAAAAATGAACTTCCCGCTTTTGATATAAGTCCAATGACAATTCCAAATAAACATCCAATACCTGCCCACATATTTCGAAGCAATGTACACAAAATCACAGTGCATATACTCCAAAACCAGATAGTTCCAAACATTGCAATGAAATATAAAAGAAATATCTGAATACCCGAAATGCCTTCGTTTACACTGCCCGGTTTTTGCCAGAAAAACAAAACATATCCAACACAAGAAAGTATTAATAAATATAATATTTGAACGCTCACTCTCTGCGATATTACTTTTAACTGCTTTTTTTGGTCATACAAATGAAATACATCGGCACGCTTACTTTTTACTTCCATCAAATATGTGTCACTACAAAAAATAATTGTTAAAAATGCTATTGGAGACTGAATTGCTGAACCGATTTCTTCATAATATATAATCGGATGAATAACACACAATATCAGTATAAATGCACATGAATAAAAAATCTTATATAACGACAGGCAGTTTTTTAGTTCCGTTTTCAATAAACCCTCCTCCTTTTCCAGATTGTAACAGAAATACATACTAATATAACAGATGCGATCACAAGCATAATCTGATTTATATTTGACATTTTGGCTGCATGTGTTTCAAAAAACCTGCCAGGAAATCGCACCATAATAGAGAACGGTCTCATATAATAAATATCATTCTTCTTGGTCAGCATATTTGAATATATAATGTGTAAAAACAAAACTGGTGCTGCCGGAAGCGGATTTTTAAATATTAATGCTGTAATTGTATAGACACAACATATCATCAAAAGATTCGGCACAATATAGATCAGAGAATTCACGCAAAAATCAATTGGTGTTACCGGAAAGCCCGATTCTAAAGACGTTTTCAAACACAGCATAAAGAATATAACATTCAAAATCACTAATACGCCCAACATACTAATGAATCCGCTTATTACTTTCCCGCATATATATTGGACTGCCGTAACAGGCTTTGTATGTAATAATTCATAGGTACTTTTTCGTGTATCCTGAATAAATAAAAATGATAGCAAGACTGTTGAAAAAAAGGCCATATGCAATCCTGCAAAATCCGTGAACTTTTTGGTAAAGTACCAGGAAAAAGAATGTTCGGATAATTTCTGTTCGATATAATGATTGATTTCTTCTGCTGTCCCCTTATGAATTTCAAGGTCTTCATAAGCATATATTGCGTTATAATAGCCATATTGGGATTCCAGGAACTCAGAAGCAGTCTTTACATCCATATTCTGAATTTCTTTCATTACATGATCTGCTTCCTGCCTGCTAAATCCAAAACCATTTTGGGAGGTGTCCATTAACGTCTCTTTGATCGTATCTTCCCACTCCCTTCTTCTTTCTTTATCATCAGATGTGGGAATGTACCCATTCATGACATCAGCATCCTCCAATGCTACGTCATTTTGTGTGATCTGTTCATTCTGTTTGATATAATGAATTTGCAAATACGGTGACAGACATTGATACATACTGGCAACTATAATAATCAAGCCAATCCACAAAACAGGGTTCTTTAAATAATCAAGTATACTTCTTTTTATGATTGTTTTCATTGTATCTCTTCCTTTCTTTATTTCTTTAACAACATCATACAAATCAATTCTCAATAAATTCACAACAAAAAAGACTAAAACCACTTTATTTGTGATTTCAGCCTTATAAAGTATTTTTATTCAGCTTTGAAAAGAGCTTCTACATGGGCACCGCCTTGTCTGGCATTATATATTTTCAAATTTCCTCCATGCTTTTCACAGAAAATACGAGAAATATACATACCAAGACCAAAATACTTTAAATCGTCTTGTGGATTCTTATGATAAAATGGCTCTGTTACTTTTTCCTCAGTATCCACAAATCCTATTCCATCATCTTCAACAGAAATTATAAGAAAACCATCCTTTTTCTTTATCTGCAAAGCAATACTTTTTTGCGCATATCGAACCGCATTTTCCAGTAAGTTGTCTGTCACTTCCATGACAAGTTCCTCATCCACTTTCACAATGTTTTGTTCCTGCACTCTTTCTACCTTACATAATTTACTTTCCTTCCTGGACAGCATGACAGCTTCTGCCTCAATCTTTTTTGCCAGTTCCGATAATTCTATCTCTGAGCATTGCAGTTCCCTCTGTTCTAAATTAGACATTTTTCTCATGTTTTCCATAAAATGCTCTATACGGTCAATCTGATACATGCCTGTTTGTAAGATATCAATAACATCCTCTGTTTTTATATTCTCAGCAGAAACAAACTCTAAGAGCATTTCCTGATACCCTCGCAATATGGAGAGTGGAGAACGTATATCATGTGCAATTGCATTTCGCAAAGCCTTCTCGTCATCAATCATTCGCCACATCTTTCTGTTGTTATCTGCTAAAGCACTTCGCATCATTTCAAATTCTTTACACAAAGTTCCCATCTCATCTTTATTTTCATAGGACACATGAAAATCCAGTTCATTATCTGCAATCATTTGTGAGGCATCTTTTAGTTCCTGTAGAGGTGTCTTTAACTTATTTTTATAAAAAAAGAATACCGCAGCAACACTCCCAACAATCGAAAAAATCAGTACCGAATATGTTTCCATAAAGTCACACATTTCCGAAAGATGATAGTCCAAACGATTCATTTGCGATTGATTAGGTCTTGATATCTCAATCTCGTATTTCTTTCCATATTGCTGAAACACGTCCGTATAATCTGCATAATCAATATATTTTTCCCATATTTTATTCTGCATATTTCTTGCAAAATGAACTGTAAATCCAGATAGCAGAAATGCTGCCGTTAAGTTGATCACAAAATAAAGCAGAATTGTTTTTTTCAGTGACAAGTTTCTTATTTTTTCCATCGGTATCCAATCCCCCATACAGTTTCTATGTATTCTTTTTCTGAATAATCCGCTATTTTTTTCCTTATACGCCGTACTAATTCCGTTATCGTTCTACTGTCCCCTTCCGCATCATATCCACAGACTTGTGCATATATACGTTCTTTATCAAACACCTGCCCTGGATGCATGGATAAGAATTCAATAATCTGATATTCAATTTTTGTGAACTCCATCCTGTGTCCAGCTATAGCTACTATTTTTTCAGAATAATCAATCAACATTTCATCCATGAAACGGTATTCCGTTTTTTGTTGATGCCTTTCTTCTCTCTTTATGTTTGTGGCAATCCTTGCTTCCAACTCCCGAAGACTAAATGGTTTCGTAATATAATCATCCCCACCCGAAAGCAACCCATTAATTTTATCATCTTCATCAACTCTTGCTGTTAGAAACAAAATCGGACATAACACTTTACTGCGTATCAGACGACATACTTCAATCCCATCCATACGTGGCATGTTGATATCCAATAAAATAATATCCGGTTTCATTTTTATTTTATTTAATGCTTCCATTCCATCCGTAGCCGTAATGGTTTCATATTGTTTCATATTAAAATAACTACAAAGCATTTTCACCAATTCTTTATCATCATCAACAACTAAAATCTTGTATTTCATCCAAACCACCTCCAGTATCCATATTATACGATAAAAAACAATGAAATCACAACAAGAGTACATGAAGAATGTACGCACAATATATCTTTTTTCTCAATTCCAGCTCAATTTCCACTCAATGTCTTTTACCTCCGATTTTCGTATGCTTATCTCACAGCAAAGCAGTACCACACCGGTATGACCTGCTGAATCAATCAATACGAAAACGGAGGTATTTTTTATGCGAGAACTCAGAAACACAAAAATCATTGCTGTAGATGTACCTGAAAAGGAGGGGATAAACCATGCAGAACAATATCCGCAACACAAACCTGCCATCTTATATGATGTTTCCCCGTTTCCTTCTGGACATGGAAATAAACGAAACTGCCAAAATGCTTTATATTATCCTGCTCGACCGGGCAAGGCTTTCCCAGAAAAATGAGGGCTGGTCAGATACAGATGGTCATGTGTTCATTTACTTTACGATTGAAGCGCTGGCAGAAGTTCTCCACAAAAGCCAGATGACGGTTAAAACTGCTCTGGCAGTACTGGAAAAACAGGAACTTATCTTCCGAAAACGGCAGGGTCCCGGACAGCCCAATCGAATTTATCTTAAAACCAGCGGCTTACAGGACAAAGCACTCTATGACTACACTTTTGCCAGGGATAACGGCATCAATCCGGAAATAAAACTGGCACACAATTATGTAAGCAACTGGGAAGAGATGAAAGCAAACGCTTCCGGACTTCTCATCTGGGGTGATGTCGGTACTGGAAAATCTTTTTTTGCAGGTTGCATTGCCAATGCCCTTCTGGAAAAAGGCGTTCCTGTACTGATGACCAACTTTTCCCGGATTCTGAATACCCTTACCGGAATGCATTTTGAAGACAGAAACCAGTTCATCAACAGCTTAAACCGCTACAGTCTTCTGATTATTGATGATCTCGGAATTGAGCGGAACTCTGACTTTGCACTGGAACAGGTATTCAATGTGATTGACAGTCGTTACCGCAGTGAAAAGCCCCTGATCATAACGACCAATCTCACTTTATCAGAGCTGAATAACGCCGCTGATATCGCACACAAACGAATTTATGACCGTATTCTGGAGAGATGTATTCCTGTCCGTATCAATAACCGAAATATTCGTCAGGACAATGCAACAGCTAATTTAAAACAGGCAAAAAGAATTCTGTTGAACAATCATGCTCCGAACCAGAACTGAAGCAAAGAAGCATAACACGATAATTATTCTTCACTGACAGTGGTACTATTTTCTTTCCTTATTTATCACCAGAAACATGCCACTGTCAGTTATCCGAAACTATAGTACCAAATCATAAGATTTTGAAACCAATACTGCCCGGATACGGGCATAAAAAGGAGGTGCCAGATATGGCAATTTATCATATGCAAGCTAAAGTCGTCAGTCGTGGTTCCGGTCGGTCTGCTGTTGCTGCTTCTGCTTATATGAGCTGTAGCCGGATGTACAATGATTACGATGGTATTCAGCATGACTATACCAGAAAGCATGGTCTCATTTATCAGGAAGTATTGCTCCCACCGATGGCTCCGCCAGAATGGAAAGACCGTGAACAACTCTGGAATGCTGTGGAAGATGCTGAAAAAACAAAAGACAGCCGACTGGCAAGGGAATTTGTTGTCGCACTTCCCATTGAATTAGATAAGTACAGTAATATTTCTCTTCTTCAAAATTTTATTCAAAAGAATTTCGTGGATATGGGCATGTGTGCTGACTTTGCTATTCACGATACAGATGGACACAATCCTCATGCACACATTCTTCTTACTGTCCGACCACTAAATGAAAATGGAACATGGCAGTATAAAACCGAAAAAGAATATCTCTGTATCAAGGATGGGGAAGAAAAAGGATTTACTGCTTCTGAATTTAAAACTGCTCAGAAACAGGGATGGGAAAAGCAATACCGATATAAAGTTGGAAAAAAGAAGATTTATATGACCGCATCTGACGCACAGGAAAAGGGCTATGACCGCATCGACAAGCATCCTAAAAGTAGCCGCTACGGCAGACAGAATCCTATTCCTGAACAATGGAACAGTGATGAGCAACTCTGTATCTGGAGAGCAAACTGGGCAGATACTGTAAATGAAATGCTTGCCCGCAATCAGATAAATGCATCCATTGATCACCGCAGCTTTGCAGATCAGGGAATCACCGAACAGCCGACCATCCACGAAGGCTATATTGTCCAGAATATGGAAAAGAAAGGAATGATAGCTGACCGCTGTGAAATCAACCGTCAGATTCGTGCAGATAACAAAATGCTCCGGGAATTAAAAGCTCAGGTAGCAAAACTGGCTCAGGCTGTCAAAAATTCTATTCCTGTAATTGCAGAAACAATGGAAACTATCCGAAATCATATGATTTTTACACAATATCATTTGCTTCACAATGAAATGCAAAAAGAAGTCATTCATGACTGGATGCAATACTTTAAACCTATTTTAAATAAATATGATGTCACCAAGAAAAACTTAAAAGATAAAATTGCTGAAAAGAAAGACTTGAAAACTCAAAAAGATAAAACCAGTTTTCTGAATCCCATTCAGCATATAAAACTGAATCAGCAACTCACAACCATAACAGAAGAAATCGAAGAATTAAAATCTCGGAAAGAACAGCTAATTTCTCAGGCTCAATGCTCCACGGATAAAGACATGACTAAACTATCCAAGAAATATGACCAGATGGATAAAAATCTGGATATTCTGAATTCGCAGGATGTCCTTCTTAAGGAGCAGCTTGAAAAAGACGCCACAGCTTTCCGGGAAGAAAAATTCCGACCAGAACCAGAGCAGTATACCGAATTACTGGACACCAGAATCCAGCTTCGACCAAATTTTCGTGAGAAACTGATTGAACAGTTAAAAAATACTTTCGGCAAGCATTATGATTATCACCGTCGTGATATTGCTGCCGATGAGGTGGATTATCTCAACGTGGAAGATCCTGATGTCTTCTCCCATCGTGCATGGGAACTTGAATATCAGAGGAAACAAGAAAAGCGACGAAATCAGCCTGTTCGATCTAAGAAAAAATCACATGATATGGAATTGTAAGCATCTTCGAGTAGATACATTCTTACAAATATATTGTTCAAAGATAAGTTCTTTAAAAAAAGGCGTATGGATTTAAAACTTCCATACGCCTTTTTATATTCCGTTCTTCAAATTGTCTAAAAGTTGACTAAAAATATATCACCGTTCATATGATGCAATAATTTCTTTGCTATCTGCTGTTTTATAATCAATTGTTCCCAAATTACCAATCAAGTCAAATGTCATATCTGCATTAACCTGCAATTGATCTTCAAGTTTGACTGCCGACGGCTCATCTTTTAGAAAAACTGTTAATCCATAAGGCTCTGTTTCAGACTGTATCTCTATACTGTCATATGAGTATCCCTCTGGATACTCTTGACCACTTACAATATTTATAACATTTGAAGAATCTCCTACATAATCTGTCTTATACTGCGATAAATCAGGAATTTCGTACAATTTTTCTTTTTTTCCGCACGCTGAAATCAACATGATTGATACGGCAACTAACATAATTGCAAGTACTTTTTTCTTCATAGAAACACCTCACGCACAAATTCGAATCCCTATTTCAACATTATTTATCATCTTTGATCAAATAAAACAACTCCTTATATCCAGACTGTATAAGCAATTGCTTAAATCCTGAAAGTACTTCTTCTTTTGTATAATTATTGTTCTCCAAAAATTCATTATCCTTCTCACTAAGGTATTGGTAAAAAAGAGCCGCTGCCATTACCTCCTCTTTATTTGTATAATCAATATTATCTAAAAGTATGTTTTCTGCTTCATTAATTTGTCCTAAATCAATCATATCCAAAAAACTTTTCAGTTTTTTTCCTGATACTTCATATTTATTTTCTTTTTCAAGCTCAACAGAAACATATTTTTTTCCAAACACTAAAGAGAATAGTACCCTTACCATTTCTTTTATCATTCTCATAATGTAATCTTTCTCATCTGTGAAGTACATTTTCATCACCCCAAACATCAATTTCTGTATTTATATAGGACGGCCGGGCTACCTACCAGCTCTGGCACGTCAACTATGTACGTTGCGTTTTTATCTTTGCTTTTACAATCAATCCATATGGCACAATTAACTTAATTCTGTAACTTTTGTTCAAATTATACCACATGATTAATGCATTTTCTATATACTTTCTTTATAATCAGCCAAGAACTCCCTAAGGAGCTTTCCACGCTTTAAATATGCACTAATTCTTTTAATACAATCTCTTCTGCCATATTACGAATACCATTTACTACCCTGACCCATGCCATCTGGTCACGAGCTTTCAACTCTTCCGTCCCCCCTGCTTCTCCATCATCTGACGAATCAGAATATCCATTCTCTCCTGTGTGCTTCATCGTTTACAGTATTCAAGTATTCTGTCAGTATGTCTTTCAACATATACAGGGATTTCCTAATACAGTCATCCCTATATGCGGTGAAGCTACTTCTTAATACTAAATATCAAAACTGTCATCTTTTGCAAGAAGTTTTTATCCCCAACTCAAAGGGATGACTTTAACCAACGCATTATTGATAGTATTGTTTTAATTCTGCCAACATCTTTTCCGTGTCTTCACATTGCTTATAATAATCAACATCATACCTTTGCCCTGTGCGCAAATGATGTAACCAACCATCAAGCATAACCTGATAAATCTCACTTACATCATCCAAATTCGCATATTGCCCAACATAATTATTCCGAGCATTATAACTCTCCTGAGATACAGGATAACTATAATGTTCATAATGCAAATCACTATCTATTAACTGGGCATATCCTTCTTCATCAATAACCAATCGATTATTCCTAAAATCATTTCCTGATCTTAATACTTCTTTAATTTCTTTTTCAGTAAACACATGTGATGGTGGTTTTATCCGAAACAGTTTTATTGTAAAATAAATACCCATTTCCTGCCATATTATCGCTGATTCATTGCATAATTTTTTAATATAATCTTTCATTTCAACAATAGCCTTAACCGCTCCGTTAAAATCTGTAAATATATATTTCCCATCCTTTCTTACTGGATATGGGATAACATTTTCTTCACAAATATATCCGTTCTCCGCCACATATTTTCTTGCACCAAAAGTTCCACCGTTTATATGAAACATAATAGCAAATTCCAACTTACCATCATTTTTATTATTATTTTTATCACAAATCTCTTTTAAACACCACTTATCCCAATTTTCTTCAATAAATTTGTCAAACTTGCAACTTTCCTCTATTCTCCTATGAATTTCTACCTCCTCTTTTTTGTCTTTAGTACTAAATGGATTCTTCTGGTAAATACTTAAAAATTTAGTGAATTTTTTTATCGTACTATATGATTGTCTCATAGTTCCAATATAGTGTCGAAATTCTATACTGCTCATTTTATTATGCCTTGCATCATAATTTCCAGAGATATGATTATATACAGACTGCTTTGAAAAGATAACAAACGAACCATTCAAAAATCTGTCAACTTGTCTGTACCCTTTTGGGAACTCTGTTCCATCATTATATCTTCCATAATTCGCCAGATCACTTACTATATAATGTCCCGGAAAATCTTCTACTAATGACTCACGACACTCCTCATATATCGCATCAGAAATAGGTTCTATTGGTTCTAATTGTAATCTGAAATAACTCCATCTATAATCATTTTTTCCATAATTTTCTAGCTCTAACTTATGCGGTTTAAATATATAGTTACAGCCTCCGGCTACCAAACAGATACAACTTTCTTCGTTTGCACATTTTGCCGTTTCAATATCCTGTCCTCCTCCAGTTGGCAAAAACATATGATTTAGTCCCGGCATACTTCCTATATCATTTAATATTTTTATAATGGAATCTATATCTCTCCACTCAGTATGTGATGGTACAGTTTTAGGAAACAACCTATTCTGTAAATATTTCCACTCACTATAATTGCTTTTTTGAAAATTACTTACTATCTCTAACCATTTTTCAAGTGTTGTCACAAAAATTCCCATACTAGGTCTCAATGACGGATCGTACTCTGTTGCCTGTTTTAATAATACTTCTAATTCTACTAAATGTTCTTTTTTATACCGCTTATCATTACGCAGTCCAATTATCGCATCATCTTCCTCATATCTACCTTCAAATCCATGCGCCACTCCAGTCAATACAATCCATAGTGTTTTTGCAAGAGAATACACATCTGCCTTTTTACCATCAGCATTTTTTGCATTATATCTCATTTCAGGAGCCATTGTAGCCTTTGGACCAACTGCTTCTTGAAACGACGTCAAATCTCTCTTTTCAGGATAGTCAACTAAGCCAAAATCTCCAAGGCAATACTTACCATTGTAAAAGTATATATTTTTCGGCTTTATATCTCGATGAACAATATCTTTTTTATGTAACGCTTCTAAAGTTCTTGCCAATTCCAAAACACAATTCACTTTATCTTCAAGACTTTTTACTTCCTTTAATCTATCTTCAAGAGGTATAGCAATGGGCATTGCGTACCAATATTTTTTTGTTCTTTTATCAGGTAAACCGTAAGAAAAAATAGGAATTACCCTTCAATTTCGTCCTGAATCCCAACTACCATTTCCGTTTCAATCTTAAAACGTATTCTCTTTTTTCTATTCCTTTTTTCCGTCCTTTTTCCATTACCACTCTCTTCTCGAAGAATTTTGATAGCTACTTCTTCACCTCTCGCATTCTTCGCAACAAAAACATTGGCATTTCCACCACCGTCCATCCTTCTTATTATGTTATATTCACCCATATACTCTGCCATATCTAAACCAATCTCTCCTGTTTGTTACTCTGTTTTAATATTTTCCCTTCAATTCTTCTTTACACCTTTATAAACACCAAAGCTGAACAAACAGGATTCTCGTCCTACTTGTTCAGCTCTTTGTTTACCTGTAAATCAGTTCTTTTAACACAATCTCTTCTGCTACATTTCGGATATTATTTACAGCTCCAACCCACACCATCTGATCACGAGCTTTCAATTCTTCCGTAACGCCTTGCTTCTCCATCATCTGACGCACCAGAATACCCATCCTCTCCTGTGCTTCATCATCCACAGCATTCAGATGTTTTGTCAATCTGTCTTCCAACATATACAGAGAATACATTGCCGGACGATGCTCTTTCAGATACGTTTTCCGCATCATTCCATATTTCCCATAATGCGGTTCTTCATCTGTACTGACAAGGTTCGGATAGTAAATTCCATCTGCTCCCAGTGTGTAGGTTCCACCCATCTTTTCAAATGTGCTTTTCATGTGTTATTCCTCCTTGAAATCAGCAATGTCCTTAGATCATCGCAAAATATTTCAGGGCAGCCTTAATGGCTTCTTCTTTCTCTTTCGGACACTGTGGCACTTTTGGATTTTCTGTCTTTGGCAGATTATAGTTCTCTCCTACTTCGATTCCACATTTCCTTTTGATTTGAGAAATATATAAATTTGAAACCTTCAAGCCAAATTCTTTCAGCACATAATCTTTGATTTCCTGATAGGTCGCTCTCGTCTCTGCACTGGTTGCATCCAGCTCATCTAAGTCTAAGTCGATTTCTATCGTGTCATCTGGTTTTTGTTGGGACAAAAGAACAACCGTCTCCACATGGACGGTCATACCAAATTGATCAACTGGGCAGACCTTTTTAAGTTCATACCCTCTCCCGCATAAATACTTCAAATCCCTGGCCAGTGTAGCACTGTCACAACTTACATACACAATCCTCTCCGGGTTCATCTCTATCATTGTCTCCAGCAGAGTCTCATCGCATCCTTTTCTCGGCGGATCTACTACTATAACATCTGCATAAACGCCATTTTTCTTATATTCTCTCGGCAGTACTTCTTCCGCTTTGCCTACAAAGAATTCTGTATTCTCCAGCCCGTTAAGTTTCGCGTTCTCTTTTGCATTTTCAATTGCCGCCGGCACGATTTCTACGCCGCGGACGAATTTCGCTCTCTGTGCGAGGAACAGGGAAATCGTTCCAATTCCACAGTACAGATCCCAGACAGTTTCCTCTCCGTGAAGATCCGCATATTCCAGTGCTTTTGCATAGAGTTTCTGTGTCTGTCTCGGATTTACCTGATAAAATGACAGAGGAGAAATCTGATAAGAAATATCTCCGATCTTATCCGTAATATATTCCTGTCCCCAGAGCAGACGGATTTCTTCACCGAGGATTACATTGCTGCGTTTCTTATTCACATTAATCGTAATACTTGTCATTCCCGGAATTTCACGCAGAGATTCCACCAGAATATCCTCTTTCGTAAGTTTATTTCCGTTCAGAATCAGACAGACCATCACTTCTTTCGTAAAATACCCATAACGAATCAAAATATGTCTCACCAGTCCCTTGCCGGTTGCCTCATTATATGGCTCAATTCCATACTTTTCCATATGGCTGATCACACGGTCAAGTACCTCTTTATTCTCAGACACCCCCAGTGCACAGTCACGGTTTTCGATAATGTTATGAGTTCTTCCCGCATAGAAACCTGTGACGATCTTTCCTTCTTTATTTCTTCCTACAGGAAACTGTGCCTTGTTTCTGTAATGGAACAGCTCGTCCATTCCAATGATCGGCTCCATCGGAATATCGGTAAAGCCTCCGATTCTCTCCAGATGTCCTTTTACTTTATTTGTTTTAAATTCCAGTTGCTGATCATATGAAAGCGCCTGAAGCTGGCATCCGCCACACTGACGGGCAAATGCACATTTCGGCTCGACCCTGTAAGGTGATGGTTTCACTACCTCCATCAGACGGCCATATCCATAGTTTTTCTTTGCCTTAATAATCTTCGCTGTTACTGTATCCCCGATTACTGCGTCCTTGACAAAAACGGTGAAGCCATCGGCTTTTCCGATACCTTCACCGTCAATTCCGCAATCTTCTATCTCTAACGTAACAAGATCGTTCTTACGAAATTCCATAAAGATTACACCTCTTTAGTTCTTCTTAAATTTGAGTCAAAAAGTCTGTTAAATCCAAGCCAGTCTTTCTTTCCTTTATCTGCTGCAAAAATCTCTGTGATGGTTTCCATCCTTGCATCTGTATTATCTGCAAGATTCAGAGCTACCGCTTCTACCAGTGCAGGTTTCTTCGGTGAACCATATTCCAGTTCTCCGTGATGAGCCAGAATACAGTGGATCAGCTCATTCTTAAGCACTTCCGGAAATTCCGGAATCTGACTTGCAAGGTCATGAATCATCTGTGCTCCGATATAAATATGTCCCAGAAGCTGGCCTTCATCTGTATAATCATTTAATGGAAAGGAAGATAACTCTTTCGTCTTTCCGATATCATGGAGAAGGGAAGCAGTAATTAATAAATCTCTGTTAATGACCGGATATGCCTTTGACATATAATCACAAAGTCTGGTCACTCCCAGCGTGTGTTCCATCAGACCACCGATAAATCCATGATGTACGGTTTTGGCTGCGGAATGTCCCTCGAATGCTTTGATAAATTCTTCGTCTTCCACAAATAATTTCTTCAGAAGCGCAGAAAGATAAACATTCTCCACACTGTCAATAAATGCTTTCAGCTGGCTGTACATATCGTCTGTGCTGTTCTCGCTTACCGGAAGATAATCTGCAGGATTATATTCATCCTCGGCTGCTTTACGTACACGCTTGATATTTAGCTGCATAGCACCTGCAAAACTGGTCACGTCTCCCACAACATCAATGTAATCCAGTGCATCAAAATCATCAATTCCCAGAGAATTCGGATCCCATATCTTACCATCCATAACTCCGGTCTTATCCTGAAGAATAATATTTTCATATGGTTTTCCGTTCTTCGTTACAGCGGACTGTTTCTGCTTGCACAGATAAATTCCGTTGATTCTGTCTCCCTCATGTAATTCATTTAAAAAACGCATAAAATCTGCCTCTCTATCTATCCTATAATTTTCAGCAGTTCATTTCTGAGATCATTCCATTCACTTATCTGTGAATTCTCATACTCAACCAGACTCTCCTGAACTATTTCTCAGTAACTGCTATTTTGTAATCCTTTTCCATATAATTTCCATTGGAACTTTTCCGCAGGACCGTTACTGTAACCTTTTCTCCTGCTTTCTTTGTCTGCAGATATGTATAATAGGACTGCATACTCTCTATTTCATTTCCATCAATCTTGCTGATGATATCACCGCACTGAATCCCGGCTTTCATTGCCGGTGAATCTGTTTCTGTGCGTTCCACATATAGTCCATGATTGATTTTCAGCTGGCTGCACTGTGCCTGATTAATCTGTGTGCCATAAATTCCTGTGTATCTGACTTTCTCGTTATTAGCCAGTCTCTCTACCAGCGGAAGAATCTGTTCGGCGGAAAGTGCATGAATATTCGCTCCATCACTCTCACTTTCTTTGAGAATCATACCTGCCACATTTCCAGAAGTATCCAGAAGAATACCACTTCCGTCTTCACTTCCCTGCATGTCCGTAGCCAGTATTTCATATTCCGTATCAGCAGCCATCAGCTTCTCCGATATAGAAGTAACCATTCCATAAACGACCGCATCATCGTCACCTGCCGGGCTTCCGATTGCGATTACCATATCACTCTGCTTTGGACTGTCAATATCCGTCAGATCAGATACTACGATTTCCTCTCTCGTACTGTCATTAAGCTGGCTTTTCTTTACGGTTGCAACAGCCAGACCTGTATCCGCATCACCCTTACATAACTCACCGGAAACGGTAGAGCCATCTGCAAAAGTAATCTGCAATTCATGCAAGTTCTCCAGTTCTTCCTCATAGGTAAGGATATAAAACTGTGTATCTGTTTCCAGAAAAATCAGGCCTTCCGAATCGCCCTGCTGCATATAAGAATTATTCAGCAAATCCTCTTCCTTGGAAATTCCACGAACAGTTACCAATGACTTCTGGGCTTTCTGGGAGATTTTTAACACCTCTTTATATGTATCTTCATAAAGAGCCAATGGGCCTTTTTCTCTCTCCTGATATTCATCTGCCGTATCTTCACTCTCTACTGTCTGTTCTTCTGATACTGCTTCTGTTTTCTCCATTGTCTGTGTTTCTGTCAGTTCTATTTTCTGCTGTGCATTCTCTTCTTTATCTGCCAGGACAGGAAACACTTCTGCAAATGTAGCTGCTGCACATCCGCCAAAAAGAATTCCGCAGCCGGCAACTGCCAGCAGTCTGCGTGCCATACTTCTTCGTTCTGTCGGTCGTTTCTTTATGGTTTCCTGCATAAACTGATATTCTTGTTTATTCTTATTTCTCTCAATGTCCTGTCTCATAAAATTCATTCTCCTGTTGCACTCCACTCAGGTCCAGTACACTAATAACATCTCCGATTGCTTCCATCTGTCAGGACTAACAAATCTACGTGTTATTTTACCAAAGAGATATGAATTTTTTATGAATATACTATAAGTAATTTTATATTATGATGTTAGGGGCAAAAAGTCTTTTGACCCTGATAAATGGCATAAAAAAACCTTGTATCAGTTAAGATACAAGGTTTCACATGCGGAAGATGGGACTTGAACCCACACGAGCGCAATGCTCACAAGATCCTTAGTCTTGCTCGTCTGCCAGTTCCGACACTTCCGCATATCGCATTTCATTTTTCTCTCATAAGTTTTACTTATTGTTGCGACAATTGGTACTATACCAAAAACTATATAAAGTGTCAATAGTTTTTTTGAATTTTTTTATTTTTTTATAAAAACTATTATTTTTTACACTTTAAGGCGGTGTATCGGCGTGACGACAAGCTGAAAATGTTCCCATTTTTTTGGTTCCCATAAGTATCGTCATATCTTCATTTAGGAAACGAGGTAAGTACTAACCTATTTTTCACTTTTCATACTTACAAAAATCATATATAATAAGAACGGTATTTTAGCGATACCCAAAAAACGTCTAAAATACTCCCACTATTACAAATCACCGAAAACAGATATCCGCCTTTTTTCGGTCGTATAAAAATAAAATGTTATAAAAAATCAGGAGATTTAAATCAACAATGAATCAAAAAGCATATAAAGCACTTGAATATTATAAGATCATCAATATGCTGACAGATAAAGCTTCCTCTTCCATAGGAAAGGATATCTGCCGAAAGACAGAGCCATCTACAGATATTGATGAGATTCGTCATATGCAGACTCAGACCAAAGATGCCCTGACCCGTCTCTTCCAGAAGGGAAACATCTCCTTCGGAAGCGTAAAGGACGTGCGTGGCTCTCTGAAACGTCTGGAAATAGGAAGTTCCCTTGGAATCGGTGAGCTTCTTGCAATCTGCAGCCTGCTGGAAAATACCAATCGTGTCAAAGCTTACTCCAGAAGTGAACGTGGAGATTCCCTCCCTGACTCTCTGGATGGAATGTTCGAGGCACTGGAGCCACTGACGCCACTCACAACAGAAATCCGCAGATGTATCCTCTCAGAGGACGAAATCAGCGATGACGCAAGCAGTAATCTCCGTCAGATTCGTCGAAATATGAAACTTACCGGAGACAGAATCCATACACAGCTTTCTTCTCTCGTCAACGGAAGCGCACGCAATTACCTGCAGGATTCCGTTATCACCATGAGAAATGGCCGTTACTGTATCCCGGTCAAGGCAGAATACAAGGGACAGGTTCCCGGTATGGTACACGACCAGTCCTCTACCGGTTCTACTTTATTTATCGAGCCTATGGCCATTGTAAAATTAAATAATGATATTCGCGAACTGGAAATGGAAGAACAGAAAGAAATCGAAGTGATTCTCTCCAACTTAAGCCAGCAGACTGCAGAGCAGACAGACTCTATCCTCGCTGACCTGAATATCATGGTACAGCTTGACGTAATTTTCGCCAGAGCTTCCCTGGCAATGGATATGAATGCCACCGAACCAATCTTCAACGATGAAGGCCGGATCCGTCTGAAACAGGCACGCCATCCTCTCATTGATAAAAAGAAGGCCGTTCCGATTGATATCCGTCTTGGTGATGATTTCGATCTGCTTGTTGTCACCGGTCCGAATACCGGTGGTAAAACAGTATCCTTAAAGACGGTCGGACTTCTGACCCTGATGGGACAGTCCGGACTTCACATTCCGACACTGGACCGTTCTGAGCTGGCACTGTTTGAGGAAGTTTACGCAGATATCGGTGATGAGCAGAGTATTGAACAATCATTAAGTACTTTCTCCTCACATATGACCAACGTAGTTTCTTTCCTTAAGAAAGCTAACCGACACTCCCTCGTCCTTTTCGATGAGCTCGGAGCCGGTACTGACCCGACAGAAGGCGCGGCACTTGCCATCGCAATCCTTTCCCATCTTCACGAACAGGGCATCCGTACCATGGCGACCACCCACTATAGTGAGTTGAAGGTATATGCACTCTCCACTCCAGGTGTGGAAAATGCCTGCTGTGAATTTGATGTTGAAACACTCCGCCCGACTTACCGTCTGCTGATCGGTGTTCCAGGAAAGAGTAACGCATTTGCCATTTCCTCCAAGCTTGGTCTTCCAGACTACATCATCGACAAGGCCAAAGAACAGATCAGTGAACAGGACGAATCCTTTGAGGATGTCCTCAGTTCTCTGGAGAGCAGTCGTGTGACTATCGAAAATGAGCGTCGTGAAATTGAGCAGTACAAGAAAGAAGTTGCTTCCCTGAAATCCGAGATGGAATCCAAACAGGAGAAGCTGAACGAACAGCGCGACCGCATTATCCGTCAGGCAAATGAGGAGGCTCATGCAGTTCTCCGTGAAGCCAAAGAATATGCAGACAAGACCATGAAAATGTTCCATAAATTCCAGAAAGACCATGTGGATCTCTCTGCTGTAGAAAAAGAACGTCAGGATCTGCGCAAACGTATGAACAAAGCAGAGAAAGGCATGTCCCAGAAAACAGCTGCGAAGAAGCCTAAAAAAGAGCTTACCGCCAAGGACATCTCCCTTGGTGATGCAGTTAAAGTTCTCAGTATGAACCTGAAGGGAACAGTCAGCAGCCGTCCCGACAATAAAGGTTTCCTTTTTGTACAGATGGGTATCATCCGTTCCAAGGTTCATATCTCTGATCTGGAACTGATCGACGAAGCAGAGATCACAACTCCTACCATGCAGCGAACAGGCGCCGGAAAGATCCGTATGTCTAAATCTGCCCACGTATCTACAGAGATCAACCTGTTAGGAAAAACAGTAGATGAGGCCGTTGCCGAACTTGATAAATATCTGGATGATGCTTATATCGCACATCTTAAATCCGTCCGTATCGTTCACGGAAAAGGAACCGGTGCCCTGAGAAAAGGTGTTCACAATTACCTCAAACGTCAGAAACACGTGGAATCTTTCCGCCTCGGTGAATTCGGCGAAGGCGATGCAGGTGTTACAATCGTAGAATTTAAGAAATAGGAGGTACTGCCATGGTTTCCAAACAGAAAATTCTTATCGTTGATGATGATAATAATATCGCAGAGCTCATTGCCCTGTATCTTACTAAAGAATGTTTTGAGACAAAAATCGTAAATGACGGAGAAGAGGCATTGAAAGAATTTGCTTCCTTTCGTCCGGATCTGATCATTCTGGATCTGATGCTTCCGGGAATCGACGGTTATCAAGTATGCCGCGAGATCCGCCACACCTCTGATGTGCCGATCATTATGCTCTCTGCCAAGGGCGAAACTTTTGATAAAGTCCTTGGTCTGGAGCTTGGCGCAGATGATTACATGATCAAGCCATTTGATTCCAAAGAACTGGTTGCCCGTGTACGCGCTGTCCTGAGGCGCTTCCAGGTAAAGCAGCCTGTTGTTTCTTCTAATGAAAAGTGCGTCAACTATCCTGACCTGACCATTAATCTGACAAACTATGCAGTCACTTATATGGGACATCAGGTAGATATGCCTCCAAAGGAACTGGAACTTCTCTATTTCCTTGCATCCTCACCAAACCAGGTATTTACCCGCGAACAGCTTCTGGATCACATCTGGGGCTATGAATATATTGGTGACACCCGTACCGTAGACGTTCATATCAAACGTCTGAGAGAAAAAATCAAAGACAACCCACACTGGGCTATTGCTACTGTATGGGGAATCGGCTATAAATTCGAGGTAAAAAATCCATGAAACAGCATCATCTCTCCACAAAATTTCTGGTGTTCTATATCTTCATCGGAGTTTTTGGATTTTTTCTCGTAACCCTGGGCGGCTCTTATATGGTAGAAAGGCATTTCGAGCATTCCTTAAGTGCCGCTCTTTATACTGAGGCACATAATATTGCCTCTAATGAAGCGGTAAAAAACAATATTTCCTCTGCTACTGTAGACAGCCTTCAGGAACATCTGTCTGCAATCGCGGATTTTCAGGATGCAGTACTATGGATTATCAATAATAATGGTGAAATCATTGTCAGCACACGTAAAAATATAGCTATCGATGAACCGATTCCATTTGACGAATTTGATGCTGCCAAATGGGGAAGTAACTATTATCAGGTCGGTAAATTTTATGGCTATTTTGATACTGACCAGCTTAGTGTCATAGCTCCCATTACTTCAGATATGACTACAAAAGGATACGTTGCGATTCACTACGCAATGACTAACCTGTATCAGAGTCGAAGCAGCATCCTGTTTATTATGCAGTTTATTTTCCTTATCTGCTATGCAGCTACCAGTCTCCTGCTCTGGGTTTACAGTCATTATATCCGCAAACCTCTCACGAAAATCATGAAAGGTGCCAGCGAATATGCCGGTGGTAATCTTGAATACAAAATTGATGTTGTATCAGAAGATGAAATGGGTTATCTGGCAAATACCCTGAACTATATGTCGGATGAATTAAATAAAAACGGCGAATACCAGCGCAAATTCATCGCCAATGTTTCCCATGATTTCCGTTCTCCTCTCACATCCATCAAGGGCTATGTCAACGCCATGTTGGATGGAACGATTCCTTATGAGATGCAGGAACGTTATCTGAAAATTATTGCCTTTGAGTCCGAACGTCTGGAAAAACTCACCCGCAGTCTTCTGACTCTGAATGAACTGGATATGAAGAAACGTATGATGCATATTCATCGTTTCGATATCAACGATACAATCAAAAATACCGCGGCTACCTTTGAGGGAATCTGCACAAACCGCCAGATTCGGCTTGAACTTCTTCTGTCCGGACATGAACTCTATGTCAAAGCTGATATGGAGCAGATTCAGCAGGTTCTCTACAACCTTCTGGACAATGCGATTAAATTCAGCAATGACAATTCCTCTATCCAGATAGAAACAACTGTCAAAAATGGCAAAGTCTTTGTATCAGTTAAAGACCATGGCACAGGAATCCCGAAAGAAAGTCTCAACAAGATCTGGGACCGTTTCTACAAGATTGATGCCTCCCGCGGAAAAGACCGCAAAGGTACTGGACTTGGACTTTCTATTGTCAAAGAAATCATCAATGCGCATAATCAGAACATCGATGTAATAAGCACCGAAGGAGTAGGAACAGAATTTATCTTTACCTTAGAAAAAACAAAATAAACATACAAAATACCGTAACGAAAGCTATTTTGCTCTCACTACGGTATTTTTATATTTATAATCATTTCGCAGCTATTCAACACGCCTCAACAGCCACGTGTCAAACCTCTTTGAAAAGCGCTGTCAGCGATAAGATTTTGATTTATATGACATTCAGCTAAACGGAGTTCTAAGCATCCTGTCTTCATTTACCAGATAAATGCCTCTCGGAGTAATCCTTATTTCAGGAATAACCGGCAATGCCATAAATGACAGTGTAATAAACGGATCAAATCCATCTTTTACTCCCATCTCATGAGCTTTCGGAATCATTCTTGCCAGGGCTTCATTTACACTTTCATATCCCGCATCACTCATAAGTCCCATCACTGGAAGCGGCAGAGTTCCGTAAATCTCTCCGTTACATACCAAGGTGTAACCACCTTGAGTCCGTATCATCTCTTTCACCGCAAGAGCCATATCGTGATCATTGTCTCCCACTACGATAATATTATGAGAATCATGTGATACACTCGAGGCAATCGCACCTCCATGGATTCCATAGCCCTTTACAATGCCAACGCCCATCTTTCCTGTATTTTTGTGTCTTTCAATTACAGCAATCTTCTGATATTCCTCATTTGAAGTAAAATATCTCTCACCATCTGTTTCCACCCAAGGAACATCTTCCACCACATCTTTCGTCACGATCTGCTTCTCCAGCATCTGAATCACATGTGCCTTCTCTCCTGAATGTTTCAGTTTCAGACGTTCTTCACTAAATCCCGAAACATGAACCGTATTCTTCAAATGTGGCGGACATGGTTTCACTTCAGCTTTCTCATCCTTAATAATCTTCTTTCCACAATGATACACATCTACCACATTCAGATCTGTCACATTATCCAGAATCACAAAATCAGCCTGACGTCCGGGCGCGATCATACCAAGCTGATACAACCCATAACATCTTGCCGGCTGTATCGTTGCCATCTGCAAAGCCTTTTCAACCGGAAGCCCCAGTTGCACCGCACGCTTCACATTATAATTAATATGCCCCTCTTTACGGATTTCCTCAATATGCTTATCATCCGTACAGAAACAAAAACCGGAAGTATCCGTATGATGCTCCACAATTCCCTTCACAATCGCATCCAGATTCCGCGCCGCACTTCCCTCACGGATAAGCACCTGCATACCATTTCTCGCTTCAGCCATTGCATATTCATAATCCACACACTCATGATCTGTATCAATCCCACCAAGCACATACGCCGCCAGATCACCAGGCGCCAGAAACGGTGCATGACCATCCTTCACTCTGTCCCGGAACAGATGAAGCTTCTCATGCATGGCAATACTTCCATTAATCACTGATGGTGCATCCATCACTTCCCCAAGTCCCAGAATCCTCGGATGATCCAGATATCCCTTCATCTTCCCCGCGGTAAGCAGACATCCATTATCATCCACATGAGTAGCCGGAACACACGACGGCATCATCACATACACATTCGCCGGTGCCTCCTCCGTCTGATCCAGAATATAATCAATTCCATCCGTACCCGATACATTCGCCGATTCATGCGGATCAACAATAAATGTAGTAGTTCCACACTGCGCCGCCTGACGTACCAGCTCTCCCGGTGTCACCAAAGTGGACTCCAGATGCAGATGACTGTCAATAAATCCCGGACAGATCACCTTCCCATCCAGATCAATCTCCGTCTCCCCCTCATATGTACCAACACCAATCACAATCCCATCCGCGACAGCCACATCACCATCGATAAACTCACCCGTACCAGAACTGAACACACGCCCATTCTTAAAAACCAGCTCCGCCTTCTCAAGACCTCTTGCCATCTGCGAATATCTACGATAAACCTCCAGTTCCATAAAACACCCTCCTTTCTCAATCCTTGCAACACATCATGCGCATATAAAAGCTCATGTATTTTCAGACTTTTTTTTGCCAATACTTATTTTTTCTTTATATTTCATTATATATTATCATCTGTCCTCTCAATATGCAACTCATTTTTCCTGTACACTTTTCATTTTTAGTCCTTTGAACTAAACAGTGTAGAAAAATATATCTCTTCCGGCACATCTACAGGGGGATTAGTAACTCTTAGTCTTTGGAAATTTGCGTTGTGTCAGAAAAATTCACTGTCTGAGCCGCAGGCGAGTTTGAATTTTTCTGACACGCTTTTAGCAAATTCCCAAAGGCTTAGAGTTACTTTCCCCCGCAGCCGTGCCGGAAGAGATATATTTTTCTACACGTCCCTTATTCAAAAAAGACTGCAGGCTTCCCCACAGTCTTTTCATAATTTAATATATTATTCAGATCTTCAAAAGCGATTACATCATATAATCTTTGATCACATCATGATCCCTCAATACCTTCTCGATTACGGTACCCTTAACCACTTTCAGAAGCGGTTTCTTCAATGCATTGAGCGGTCCCGGAAGTTCGATTTCCAGTGGAGATTTACCGTCCATCAGCTTCACACTGCTGTCCAGTAACTCTCTGATATCATAAACGCTTCCCCATACTTCCGGCACACCTCTGTCAACACCAAGCAGACCATATACCGCTTCCATAGCAGTTCTCACAGAATATTCTGTAGTAAATACAGTATCTCTGGGTGTCTCAGCAAACTGTCCAAGGAATGCGAAGTTTACGCAGCCATCCGGAATAACATCAGGTCTGTCACCTTTTGTTCTCGGCATAAAGAATGCAGTGATATAAGGCATCATTGTCGGTACACAAACTGCACTGTTCTCAGCCAGATCTTTGATATCCTCAACCGGAACACCAAGGTGATACAGCCACTCTTCTGTGATTTCCTTACCTGTACACTCTTTCATCGGTTTCTTGACATAGTCGCCAGGTACATCTGTAAACAGACCATATACCCATACGCAGACTTTATCTTTGTCCTGATCTTTGAACTGTCCCTGTCTGTTGATCGTCCAGCTTAATAACCAGCTGGAATCCTGGCAGCTGACAATACCACCTGTAACAACCTTACCAGTTCTCGGGTCACGTTTGCAAATATCTGTGATATACGGAATGATCTTATCATCCAGAGTTGTAACAGTTGCAGATTCCCAGTTTGTCTTTGCAATATCAGAACAGAACTTCTCCGGATGTCCGAAGGACGAATCCTGTTTTGCGATATTTTTCCAGAGGCTCCAGCATCCGCTTGTACGAACTTCTGCATCTCCGTTCGGTGCATGGTTCTGATCGCCATAGATGGTTCCCTCTGTACAGCTTCCGTTTGTCACAAATACAAGATCATTCTCTGTAAGAACAATTCCCTTTTCTACGCCGTTTACCTTGCACTCAATAGCTTTTGCAATCTTCTTATTGCCTTCAAACTCAAAGAGTACGTTTGTAACCTCTGTATTGAACTGGAATTCAACACCTGCTTCTTCCAGATATTTCTGCATTGGCAGGATCAGAGATTCATACTGATTATATTTTGTAAATTTAAGAGCACTGAAATCCGGAAGTCCGGAAATATGATGGATAAATCTCTGGAAATACAGTTTCATTTCCAGTGCGCTGTGCCAGTTCTCAAATGCGAACATAGTTCTCCAGTATAACCAGAATGTAGAATCAAATACCTCATCATCAAATACATCTTCGATTGTCTTATCATAAAGGTCTTCATCCTTTGTCATAAACAGCTTCATAATCTCCATGCAGCCTTTCTGACTCAGGTTAAATTTACCATCTGTATGTGCATCCTTGCCTCTCTCTTTTGTTGCACGACAAAGAGAATAGTTCGGATCTTCTTTGTTCAGCCAGTAATATTCATCAAGTACAGACACACCTGGTGTTTCGATAGATGGAATACTTCTGAAAAGATCCCATAAGCATTCAAAATGATTTTCCATCTCACGTCCGCCACGCATTACATATCCTCTGCTCGGGTCAAAGATACCATCGCATGCACCGCCTGCAATATCCATTGCTTCCAGAATGTGGATATTTTTTCCAGGCATCTGTCCGTCACGAACCAGGAAACAAGCTGCTGCAAGAGAAGCAAGACCACTTCCGACGATATATGCATGTTTATCATCTACGCCTTCTGGTTTTCTCGGATGCGCAAATGCTTCGTAGTTACCATTGGAATAATAAATTCCCTTGCTGTTTTTTTCATATTTTCCACGCTCTGTATTGCGGTATTCACTCGTGTTGTGAAGTGCATCATATTCTTCTTTTTTCTTTGTCTCAGTTGTTTTATATTTCTTTCCTGCTGCCACTGCTGCTACGCCGGCTCCTACTGCTAATGCGGATACAAGTCCTAAACCTTTATTTTTACTCATAATACACATCCACCTTTCTCAGATTTTTTCGGACGTTCTTTCAGATTTATATTTTTCCCATATTTAAAGGATTTCATCCATCCGAATTTTCTTTTTTCTTGTTGCTATGGCTGTATATTAACAGCAAAAATATCTTTTCTCAATTTACAAAAACCGCAGAATGATAAGTTTTTTATCACCCTGCGGTTTTTGTAAAGTTTTTACAACTATTCAGTACCCTCGAAGTTAACCGATTTCCGAATAACATTCTTCGCTATTTTTCTGAAAATTGCGGATAGAGGTTGTCACCGTATTATGAAGAGTAAGGCTCATCTTATTTACCAGTTCCTCTATATCCTCCTTCATGCCTTCCTGAATCCACTCAAGCATGATACCAACAAATCCATATTTATAAAAGTTCGCAATGAATTTCTTATCTTCTCCACTGATATCCAGATCTTTACTCTTTTCCTGCACTACGCCCACGATCAGGTCATATGTAAGATGGTAAAGATAACGTTCCATCCTCTCCCTGTCTACATTTCTGTAAACATTCATAATAAACGGTTTGTTTTCCAGTACTGCCTCAAAAATCTGAGTCAGTCCTTCTGTCCATGAATCATACGTTTTTTTGCCCTGAAGTGCTTTCGTTCCATCCTCAACACAAGACCATTCTACCAAATCATAAATATCTTTAAAATGATAGTAAAAAGCCATACGGCTGATTCCGCAGTCTGTAGTGATATCAGTGATTGTAATCTTATCCAGTGGTTTCTTCAGAAGAAGTCTTTTCAAAGATTCTTCCAGTGCTGCTTTGGTTGCATTTGGCATATAACACCTCCTGTTTCTTTACAAACCGTCTGTTTTATAATTACTCGACACGAAATGAAAAACAATCTTTTATTTCCAGTCGTAATTTCTTAAATGTCCTTCCAGATTCATATGATCAAAATTATTCTGACGTAATGCCTCGTACAGAACGATTGCCACAGAATTGCTCAGATTCAGGGAACGGATGTCTCCGATCATTGGGATTCTCACGCATGTTTCCTGATTGTTTACCAGAATATTCTCCGGGATTCCGGCACTCTCTTTTCCAAACATAATGTAGCAGTCTTCCTCATAATGAACATCTGTGTAAGTCTGCGGTGCTTTTGTCGTTGCATAATAAATCTTTGCCCCGGGATTCTTCTCCAGGAAATCCTCGAAGTCCAGATATGTGGTCACATCCAGATCTTTCCAGTAATCCATGCCGGCTCTCTTTAATGCTTTCTCACTTAAAGAAAAGCCAAGTGGCTCGATCAGATGAAGTCTGGTTCCTGTTGCCACACAGGTACGGCCGATGTTTCCTGTATTTGCAGGAATCTCCGGCTCGTGAAGTACAATGTTTAATTTTGCCATTTTGTTTTTATTCCTCTTGTTATTAATCGTCTGTCTTTTCTGAAAAAATTGTCTCTTAAGTTTCCTGCAGTTATTCGTAACTGTTCAGTACCTTCACAGTTACGAGTCAAAATCCATTAAAAATCGCCTTTGGCGATGGGATTTTGACTTGTATGTCTCGGGATTTTGGCATATTCATGCCAAAACACCTCGCGGAATAGCTGACTGCTGAATAGTTACAATTATTCTTTTATAGCAATCATCGTAAATAATGCATGATTGCTATAGAAGTTGATGCAGTTCATCCTCTGCCGGACGTTCCAGATAGCGGGCACTGCCGCCACTGTAGAGAAGCCGGTCATTACCGCTGTTTGTCTGTCCGATGATCTCTGCCATAAATCCCTCATTGCGAAGTCTCTGTACCAGCGCTTCACCTCCACGGATTCCAATCAACACTGCTCCATTTGCCTGAAGCTTATACGGATTCAGATCAAAAATCTCGCACACTTCTATTGTCTCCTGACGAATCGGTACCTTACGGAAATCAGCTTCCAGTCCTACTTCTGAAGCTTCTGCCATCTTCCAGAGCGCACTTAAAAAACCGCCCTCGCCCATGGCATATAATGCGCTGGCTTCTGCCTCCTGCGCAATCTTCCAGACAATACTGCCGGCTCCATAATCGTCCTGAAGTGAAATACAATTCTGAATAAAACCGGCAGAGAATCTCTCTGCCAGTTTGTCCTTTTTATTTTTTGCTATTACAGAGGTTCCTTTCAGAGCCACCGGACATGCCACCACCAGTTCATCTCCCGGTTTCAGGCATCCGGTTATTTCTGCCCTCAGAGCCTCCATTGCCGCCTGTCCCAGTCTCATTTTTTTCCTCCGAAAATTTATTATACGATCAGAGACAGAACTGTCGGCACTACCATTGCCAGCACCAGAATGATTGCAATGATCGCTGTAATCACTTTACGGTTCTTTGGATTAAACATTCCCATTTCTCTTCACCTCTTTAATCTCTGTTCAGGTTCTCAAACACATCTTTCGTCACATCTGTCACATGAGCGTTGTTAGTCAGCGGATCACGGTCTGCATAGTTAAACAGCAGCACTGTTCCATCTGCAAATACTTCCACATGTGCATTTTTTGCCACTTTTTCCCGTTTTCTGAAGTCCCATATCTGTCTCTCAAAAGGCTTCTGGTCTCTGGCAAAGCCAGGACGGCTTTTCAGATTCTCTCTCAGATAGAGATCATATACCATCTGGTCTTTTACCTGATTCATGGAAATCTCCGGCATATCCTCCAGAAATTCCAGCAGGATCTCATACCTTCGCATTCTTGTATGAGAAATATCACCATAGCCTTTTTCCATGTAAAAACTACCCAGTCTCTCGTAAATTGAGAAAGCATCCGGGAAAAATTTTTCCAGATATTCAAGTGTATTCTGGAATTGTCCACTATTATAATACACTTCCACCATATTTTCCACAGTTTTCAGCTTCAAAACGTAATCATAATCCAGCCATTTCGTGGAGAGTACCTCATAAGGCTCCTGTGTTTTGTATACAATACCATATTCCCTGCACATCTCCATCATGTGGGAACCCTTTAACACCTTCAAAAAGCCCAGCTGAAGCTGCTGTGGTTTCAGCGCATAGACATCATTAAAAGAATGTCGGAAGCTGTCATAATCTTCATAGGGAAGTCCCGCGATCAGATCCAGATGTTGGTGGATATTTCCAAAGCTGTGGATCCTGTCAACGATTCCTTTCAGTTTTTCAAAGTCCATAGTTCTGTGAATTGCCTTAATCGTATCCGGATTTGTTGACTGTACTCCGATCTCCAGCTGAATCAGACCCGGACGCATGGTGGACATTTCCTGCAGTTCCTCTTCTCTTAACAAATCTGCAGAAATCTCGAAATGGAAGTTTGTCACACCATTATCGTGTTCATTAATATACTTCCAGATTGCCATTGCATGGTCATGTTTACAGTTAAAGGTACGGTCTACAAACTTTACCTGCGGAACCTTATTGTCTATAAAAAACTGCAGCTCTTTCTTTACTGTCTCTGTGTCTCTGAAGCGCAGTTTCTTATCAATGGAAGAAAGACAGTAACTGCAAGAGAAGGGACACCCTCTGCTGCTTTCATAATAAATGATTCTGTTCTTAAACTCGGACAGATCTTTGTAAATAAATGGAATACTGCTTAAGTCCATGATCTGACGCCATCCATTATGTATGATCCGATCTCCGTCTCTGTAACAGATTCCTGTCATATCTTTCAGATCCTGCGGATTTTTTTCCACATAATATCCGGCAAGTTCTTTAAATGTTTCTTCACCTTCCCCGACCATAACACCTTTAAATTCTGAGTTTTCTGTCAGGAATTTCTCCGCATCATAAGAAACTTCCGGACCGCCGGCCCAAAAGTCGGCGCCCGGAAGAATCTTTATCAGATCTGCCATCAGTTCTTTTACAAAAGAAAGGTTCCAGATATAACAGGACACGCATACCACATCAGGATGCTCCAGATAAATATCACGCATGATATCATCTTTCTGCTGGTTGATGGTATATTCCTTTAATACAATATGATCTGCGTAATCAGATGCATATGCCTGCAGATCATAAACAGCAAGATTAGAATGAATATATTTTGCATTGCATGCCGCTAATAAAATCTTCATAAATCTTTAGCCTTCCAGTGCACTCTTCAGCTCTTCTTTGGAAGTAAGACCTACGAAGCGTTTCACTTCCGCACCGTCTTTGAACAGGATCAGTGTCGGAATGCTGACTACACGAAACTGCTGTGCAAGTGCCATATTCTGGTCTACGTCTACTTTTCCTACTGCGTATCCCTCTTCTGCCAGTTCTTCTACAACCGGACCCTGACGCATACATGGTCCACACCATGTTGCCCAAAAATCTATAAGAACCGGTTTCTCAGATTTTAATACTTCTGTTTCAAAGTTTGCTGTTGTAATCTCTTTTGCCATGATTTATATCTCCTTTGCTTATTCTTTATAAAAATTTGCAATGTAAGTTCTCTGGTTTTATAATATCAACACTATAACCCTGTTAAATTTTCAGTTTTTATTTTAGATTTTTATTTTAAAGATCTTACATACTTCCCTGCATTAATACCTGCCTGTGCTCCCTCATACACAGCTTTCGCCACCTGAAGAAGTCCACCTGTACAGTCACCTGCCGCATAGAGTCCCGGGATGGTTGTTTCCATATTTTCATTAACTTTAATGTTGCCTTTTTCCGTAAGTTCAGCTCCCATCTGGCGGGCAATCTCAGTACTGCCTGCAGTTCCCATTGCAATAAATACACCCTCTGCAGGACAGAAATCATTTGCCTGCTGACCTGCTTCTGCCTTTATTTCCTCTGCCTGCACATCAGGTTCAAGACGGATTCCGGATACCAGATCATCGCCCTCTACAGACTGGATCTTCATTGTGTTTACACTGATATTTTCTTCAGGTGTAAATTCCGGTTCTTCACCGTTTGTATAAATGGTTACTGTAGAAGCAGTATTGGACAATTCCTTTGCTTCATGCATGGCGAAATCACCGTTTCCAAGAACTGCTACATCCTTGCCTCTGTAAAAGAAAGCATCGCAGATTGCACAGTAGCTGACACCTTTTCCCTCAAATTCTTTAACACCCGGGATCTTCGGTGCAGCGCGCTTACTTCCTGTTGCAAGAATCAGACTCTGAGTCTCGAATTCACCTTCTGTAGTTTTTACCACAAAAGTATCAAACCCGCCGACTCCCAGAACCTGTGCATCCAATATTCGTACGCCCAGTGCTTTCGCCTGAGCGATTCCTGTATCATATAATTCCTGACCGGACAGCGGATGTTCCAGTCCGTAATAGTTTTCTATTTTCTCTGCTTTTTCCAAAGCACCGATCCCATTATTGATCACCAGGGGATCCAGATTTCCACGAACTGCATAAAGCGCAGCGGAAATTCCTGCAGGTCCGGCACCTATGATTATCACTTTTTCCAAATTCTGTCACCTGCTCTCTGTTATTGTTTTCAATATACTGTGATATATCATCGTTACTGTTCACTCTGTTCTCAGTAACTTATTATCAGCTATTGTTACTATACTACGTTTTCTAAAAAAAATCCATGATTTTATTTGGATAATTTTGGTATAATTTGGTTAAATAAGTTTCTCAATTCAGCGACATAATAAATAAAAGCGAAGTGCTGTTCACTCATGAACCATGCATTTCGCTTTTATACATTATTTTGTATGATTTATTTATCCAACCAGAGGATATTTGTCTGTAAGTTCTTTGACGATTGCCTTTGCCTTTTCCTGGCTGCCTTCTTCTTTTAAGGTCATAGCAATTGCTTCTGCAATCTTATCCATATCTTCCGGTTTCATGCCTCGTGAAGTAACTGCTGCTGTTCCGAGACGTACACCGCTTGTAACAAATGGAGACTGGGGATCATTTGGAATTGCATTCTTATTGCAGGTAATGTTTACGTCATCAAGAAGATTCTCCATCTGCTTGCCTGTAACGCCCAGACTTCTGAGATCTACAAGCATCAGATGATTGTCTGTGCCACCGGAAACAATATCAATTTCTCTCTTCTGAAGCCCTTTGCAAAGTGCCTGCGCATTCTCAACGATCATCTTTGCATAATCCTTAAATTCCGGCTGAAGTGCTTCTTTAAAACATACCGCCTTGGCAGCGATCACGTGCATCAGAGGACCGCCCTGGATTCCCGGGAATACTGCTTTATTAAAGTTAAATTTCTTTGCATTCTCTGCACTGCTTAAGATCAGACCGCCTCTTGGTCCACGCAGGGTTTTGTGTGTCGTTGTAGTTACAACGTCTGCATAAGGAATCGGGCTTGGATGCTGCCCTCCTGCTACCAGACCGGCGATATGCGCCATATCTACCATCAGATAAGCCCCAACTTCATCTGCGATCTCACGGAATTTCTTAAAATCAATAACTCTGGCATAGGCACTTGCACCTGCTACGATCAGCTTTGGTTTATTCTCAATGGCGATTCTTCTGACTTCTTCATAATCGATCACACCATCATCATTGACTCCATAATATACCGGCTTAAAGTAGGTTCCGGACATATTTGCAGGACTTCCATGTGTCAGATGTCCACCATGATCCAGATTCATACCCATTACAGTATCTCCCGGCTGCAGCATTGCAAAAAAGACTGCCATATTTGCCTGTGCTCCGGAGTGCGGCTGTACATTTGCATATTCACATCCGAATAATTCTTTCGCGCGTTCAATGGCAAGAGTTTCTACCTCGTCTACGCAGGAACATCCGCCGTAAAATCTCTTCCCCGGATATCCTTCCGCATATTTATTAGTAAGAGGGCTTCCCATTGCTGCCATAACTGCTTTACTTACCCAGTTCTCTGAAGCAATCAGCTCAATATGAGAATTCTGGCGTGCAAGCTCCGCCTCGATCAGTTCTGCAATATCCTTGTCTGTCTTTGCTACGTCGTCGATTGAATACATCTTAGTGATCCTCCTTTGTTATACGCTCAGTAATTATTCCGATTATAACCAATTCTATCCATTGTGTCAATCCTCAAAAGACATTTGTCCGTGCATCAAAAATTTTATGGTATAAATCAGTATACTACAGATTATACAGATTAACTTGCATAAAGCGGATATTCGCAACCTCCACAGGGGACTTACTTGATTCGGTTAAACAGCAAAAACTGTGCTGTTTTTTCCATCAGATAGAAACTTATTTCTATTTTACTTATTATAATTTTGCCCTATAGTTAAAATGATTATAGTTTTTTAAGGAGGTTCTTTTTATGCTTCAAAATACATATCACAATCCGCTTCTTCCCGGTTTTTATCCTGATCCTTCTATCTGCCGGGTAGGAGATGATTATTATATGGTTACTTCTTCATTCGTTTATTATCCGGGACTGCCGATTTTCCACAGTAAGGATCTGGTTCACTGGGAACAGGTTGGTCATGGAATCCACAGACCTGAGCAGCTTGACTATAAAAACTGCGAAACTTCTGAAGGATTATGGGCACCAAGTATCCGTTATCATAACGGAACTTATTACATCATTAACACTTTCGTATCTGCAGGACGTGAAGCAGACCGTGACAATTATATTATTACAGCAAAAAATCCTGCCGGCCCGTGGAGTAATCCGATTGTTGTAAAAGGTGCAGACGGCATCGACTCCAGTCTTTTCTTTGATGATGACGGTTCTCTGTGGTATGTAGGCAACTACATCAGTCCTGACTGCCTTTATGAAGGACATCATGGTATCTATCTGAACGAGCTTGATCCGGAAACCTTCCAGTTCAAGGGACCTCGTTACATTATCTGGGATGGTGTAAAAACACGCAGTAAATGGATTGAGGCTCCGCATATTTACAAGAAGGACGGATGGTATTATCTCCTTGTTGCAGAGGGTGGTACTTTCGTAAATCACAGTGTACAGATGGCCCGCTGCCGTACAATTCAGGGAGATTACGAAATCTGCCCGAGAAATCCGATTGTTAGTCACAGACACATGCCTCTGTTGAACCCGATTTCTGTTACAGGACATGCTGATATCGTAGAAACTCAGAATGGTGAATGGTGGATGGTCCTTCTGGCTGTGCGTCCATATGAAGGAGGACATTATAATCTTGGCCGCGAGACCTTTATGGTTCCGATTATATGGGCCGAAGACGGATGGCCTATGGTTGACAATAAAACAGGACTTGTCCAGACAGAAGACCGTCTTCCGGATCTACCTAAGATCATTTATCCATTAATGCCTGAATCTGATAACTTCGAATGTGATACTCTGCAGATGCAGTGGAATACCATTCATCCGCCAGTTAAACAAATTTATTCTCTGACAGACCGCTTCGGATATCTGCGTCTGTATACAAGAAAAGAAGTTCTGAACGAAATCTGTCTTCCTTCTTTCGTAGGACGCAGACAGCGTCACAAAGTATTCCTTGTAAAAACAGCTATGGAATTTACTCCTTCAAACGAAAACGAAGAAGCAGGAATTGCCCTTGTTCAGGATGATCGTTTCCATTATCTTATGATACTGACTCTGAAAAACCGAAAACCATTCCTTCAGGCTTACAAAACAGAAAATGGCATTAAATCTCTGCTCGCAGAAACCGAGATTAAAGATGTAAAACGCCTCTATCTCAGTGTTCAGGGTAACACTATTAATTATGATTTCTATTATGGATATACAGATCAGGAAATGATTCCGCTTATCAGAGGACTGAAAGCTTCTCTGTTAAGTTCTGTAGTAAATAACGGGTTCACCGGAACATACATTGGTATGTATACAAGTTCCAACCATCAATCAAGTACTAATCACGCTGATTTTGACTGGTTTAACTATCAGGGGGAATAAACTTCGGATATTACAAACAATAAACTTTCACAACTGAATAACTGCGTGTCGCATTATCGTTATTTCCAGTGATGAGTTAGATGCGCAGTTATTCAATTCAAGCAGAAATCTACTTGATTCTGTCAAAAAGCAAAAAAACTCTTGGACGGATGTTCATTTTTGCATCAGCCCAAGAGTTTTTTACATTTAATTTTTCATTTTCTATTTTACTTTAATGACAGCTTTTACAAGATCTGTTTTATTATTGACAGCTTCATCATACGCTTCCTGTATATGATCGAGGTCAAATTCATGGGTTACAATTCCCTTTACATTGATCGCACCACCTGATACGGCAGCGATTGCTTTTGGATAAATATTTCTGTAACGAAATACAGATTTGATTGTTGCTTCTTTATCCATAATCTGTGCAAAATTATAATTAATTTCTTCTTTTGCTGAAATTCCAACCAGCGTGATCACACCGCCTCTTCGTACAATAAACGGAGTCTGTGCAATTGTGACAGGTGATCCGGCTGTTTCAAAGACAACATCCGCACCACGGCCATTTGTAAGTTCTTCTATCTTCTTCAGTGCGTCCTCTTTCCCACTGTTAATCACTTCTGTTGCACCAATTTCCAGTGCTTTCTGCAAGCGTGCTTCTACAAGATCTGCCACAATGATCTTACCTGCTCCATGTGCTTTGCATGCAAGAAGAGTTACCAGTCCGATACATCCTGAACCGAGGATCACAACTGTATCTCCTGTCTTAACGCCGCCCTGTTCAGACGCATAAAAGCCTACAGAAAGTGGTTCAATAAGGGCTCCCTCTTTAGTGGAAACATTGTCCGGAAGTTTAAAGCACATATTTTCCGGAAATGCTATATATTCTTCATTACATCCCTGTACCGGAGGTGTAGCAAGAAATACTACATCCGGGCACAGATTATAATGACCTGATTTACACTGTTCACATTCCCCACATGTGATACCGGGTTCCAGTGCTACTCTGTCTCCAACTTTCAGCTTCTCTACCTCTTCGCCAACTTTTACGATTGTTCCTGCGCATTCATGTCCCAGCATATAATCTTCAGACAGATCTACTTTATAAGAACCGCAGCATCCATTATGGAAATAATGAACATCTGATCCACAGATTCCTACATATTCAAGAGATACCAGAACTTCTTTTTTACCAATTTCCGGCACCGGAATTTCTTTGATAATCATTTTGTCTATGCCCCTCATAAAAGCACCCTTCTGCATTGTCATATCTTTGTTCTCCTTTTCGCTTTATATTTTAAATTATTTTTAATTTGTTCTCTGACAGCTGTTCTCTTTATCAGAATGCTTTTTTTATCTGTTTTACCAGCGCATTTACATCTTCTGTCTTTACAAGAAACCTCTCTGTTCCATTAATCTCCAGGCTGTCATAGGTGTCATCATATGTATAATATTTCAAAGTCACTTCCGGAGCTTTTTCTGTATTTCTGTGGAATATTACAGACAATACTTCTTCTTTATCTGCTGCATCTTTTATCTTTTCAATCTCAGAGTCCAGCATTACGCCCTGAAGATCCTGATACAGATCAGTAAATTTCTCTTTCTTTACTGTCTTTTTGCCAAATTTGTAATTTCCATCGTCCAACTTCATGGTATAGGTTTTCTTTCCAATGCTCATATCCACACTGTCAAGTGTATCAATATTTACCAATGCCGGAATCTTCAGAATCAAATTAAATGGTTTCAGTTCCAGAAGACTGTTCACTGACTCTTTTGAAAGCAGATAAACAGCCTCTTCGTATCCTTTTACACATGCATAATAGTCACCATTCTCATCTGTATTTCCTATAAGAATTGTTGCTGTTGCATCTGCATCCTGCGTTTCTTTTGCTGTGTCATCGTTAACTGTATTTACAAAATCTACTGTAAAATATGTCTTTGTATTATCCAGTCCGGTATCTGTATTTGCTGCATCGACGCCGTTGCTGAGATCAAAAGCAGCCAGCACTCCAAACATTTCATACATATTCTCTGTGTTTACTGTTGCAATCTCATCATACGGATTGGTAATTTCCCAGTAGTCGAAATCCATCTTATAATCTGCCGGTTCCTGTTTGATCTGAAATACTTCTTCGCCACCCTTTACAATGGAGAATCTGCGGATGGAATAGACAGACATTCTTGGATGTTCTACAGTTTTTAAATCTGTATTTTCTGTTTTATCATCTGTCTGATCAGCAATTTCTTCTTCCACAGCTGCATCTTCTGCTTTTGGCTCTTCTGCAGTCTCAGAGTTTTGTTCTGCTTCATCTGCCCATACAGGACAGGATATAACTGCTGTGCCTGCTACACCGGCAGTAAACATGGCTGTCATTCCAAGAAGTAATATTTTTTTAATTTTGTTTTTCATGTCTGTGTTCCTCCTGTCCATATATAATATGGTTTTTATTTTATGTTACTTTTCGCAATTGAAACAGAATACTTACTCCGTTCAGTTAAAGTGCAATTTCTACCTCAGCAGGCTTATGTCCTGTCAGTTCTGCACTTCTTGTATCCGGCTGGGATACTCCTGCAAATAAACGGAAATGTTTTCCTGCGATGTAACGATTTCCATCTTCATCAACTATATTCATTGCTTTATTAGAAATTGTAAATTCTACAGATTTCTCTTCTCCCGCTTTCAGAGATACTCTCTTAAATCCGCAGAGACTGTAGTTACGAACTGCAAGCGGAGAATCAAGGTCTTTGATATACACCTGAACAACTTCATCTGTATCTACTGTTCCATTGTTCTTAACAGTTGCTTTTAACATGATATCGGACTCTGCTGATACTTCACCGACAACCTCTGCTTCTGTTACGCAGGTATCACTGTATGTAAGTCCGTATCCAAATGGATAAAGTGCCTCTTTTTCCATATAACGGTAAGTTCTGTTTTTCATAGAGTAATCTGTGAATTCCGGCATTCCTTCCAGGTCTTTATAAAAAGTAACCGGAAGTTTTCCTGACGGAGATTCTTTTCCGAAAAGAAGGTCTGCCACTGCACGTCCGCCTCTTGCTCCCGGATACCATGCAAGAAGGATTCCATTGCAGTTATCCTGTGCATAATTCAGATCAATCGCACTTCCTGCCATCAGAACTACAATGGTAGGTTTTCCTACTGCTGTTACTTTCTCGATCAGTTCTTCCTGTACTTTCGGAAGATGAAGATCAACTTTGTCTCCGGATGCATCACTGTTTCCGGTATCTCCTTCTTCTCCCTCCAGAGTCTCATCAAGACCTACGCAGAGTATGACTACATCGCTGTTTTCCGCTGTAATTACTGCCTCAGAAATTCTGTCCTGATCCCATGCCAGATTTTCAACTTTGTCTTTATATAAATCACATCCCTGAGAGTAAAGGATCCTTACATCGTCACCTGCTTCTTCACGGATTCCTTCAAGAACAGTAATATATTCTGAAGATGTTCCATGATAATTTCCAATAAGAGCTGCACGGCTGTCTGCATTCGGGCCGATGACACCAATAGTATTTACTTTTGTTTTATCAATTGGAAGAACTCCATCATTCTTCAGAAGTACACAACTCTTTCTTGCCATCTTAAGAGCTTCATCAATGTGCTCTTTGCACTCTACCACACTATATGGAATCTTATCATATTCGCTTCCGTCAAACAGGCCCAGCAGATATCTGGTTGTCAGCAGTCTGACAGCAGATTCTGTGATTTTCTCTTCTGTTACCAGTCCATCCTGATAAGCTCCCATCATATGAAGATATGTATTACCGCAATTCAAGTCACAGCCTGCATTTAATGCCATAGCAGCGGACTGTCTTGGCGTTGAAGTTACCATGTGATGTTCATGGAAATCACGGATTGCCCAGCAGTCAGAAGTATAATGACCTTCGAATTTCCATTTTCCTCTCAGGACATCTTCCATAAGATATTTATGTGCACAGCATGGTTCTCCGTTTGTTCTGTTATAGGCACCCATTACAGCCTCTACATCCGCTTCTGTAACCAGTGCTTCAAAGGCAGGAAGATATGTTTCCCACATATCCTTCATACTTACTTCTGCATCAAATTCATGTCGCAGAGATTCCGGGCCACTGTGTACTGCAAAATGTTTTGCGCAGGCAGCAGCTTTCATAACAGATCCATCACCCTGAAGTCCTTCTACAAATTTTACACCAAGTCGTGAAGTAAGATATGGATCTTCACCATAAGTTTCATGTCCTCTGCCCCATCTTGGATCTCTGAATATATTTACATTTGGTGACCAGAAGGTAAGCCCCTTATAAATATCTCTGTCTTCTTTTGCAGAATATGCATTGTATTTTGCTCTTCCCTCAGTTGCAATGATATCGCCAACTTTTTTCATCTCTTCATCGTCAAATACTGCAGCCATCGCAATTGCCTGTGGGAACATGGTTGCCACACCTGCTCTGGCCACTCCATGCAGTGCTTCATTCCAGTAATTGTATGCCGGAACACCCAGTCTTTTCACGGGAGCAGCATCGTATTTTAACTGGGAAGCCTTCTCCAGAAGCGTCATCTGTGATACCAGTTTTTCTGCTTTTTTTCTTGCTTCTGCTCTTTCTTTTCTGTGATCTTTCATTTCAGATCCTCCTGTTTATATAATTTGATAATTATTCAGCAGGTATTAACAAAGCCTCAGCGCAGCCCGCTACTCCTGCATTATGTATTCTGCATTTCTTCTCTGTATTTCGTCGGAGATTTTCCTGTATGTTTCTTAAATGCCAGTGAGAAATAATTCGTATCTCTGTATCCTACCATCATAGCAATCTTTCCAGTCTTGATGCTGGTAGTTTCCAGAAGGCTCTTCGCCTTCTCAATCCTCTTTCTGACAATGTATTCATTACATCCTTCACCTGTAATCCGCTTAAATAATCTGGAGAAATAATTCGGTGTGATATAGAGACTTTCCGCAATGCTGGAAACCGAAATATCCTCTGCAAGATGCTCATCTATATAGTGTCTGGCATTGGAAATGGTATAATGTACATCCTCTTCATCATTTTCAATGAGCTGCTCAATAAACATTTTCGTAATCTCACAGGCCTCTTCTTTTCCTGCTGATGACAGACTCTTGGAGAGTGCATCCAACTTTCCTTCTTCTACCTCACACGATTCTTCCATGTAGGAAAAAATCAGAGCGGAGGCAATCTCAAAACAACATCTGCGCACAGCAGAAGGGGAAAGATTATAGGATTCTGTTGCCTTAGTAAAGGTATTAAATGCCTTTAGTACATAATCTGGAGTTCCTATATTGGAAATCATGATATTTCGCAGTTCTGCATAGATTTCCCAGAAGATTTTCTTCTTGTTCTGAGCCCCCATCGTCTGTATAATGTCCTGAATATTCTTTTTTTCATGTTCCAGAAGATATCTGGCATCATTGTAGGAAATTGCCAGATTTTCAAATCCTTGCACAGCACTTCCAACCGTAATCTTTGGTTTATATTCAAATTCATCCTTCAGTACATCCGACAATTCTTCAATCTGTTCCAGAACGCTGTCGTCATCATCCTTTTCAAAACAGACAATCGCAATCGTACCGTCATCATCTACAAATGTGATTCCTCTGTTTTGGGAATCCACCATGCTCATGCAGACATTTTTAACAGTCATTGCACGGAATTTTCCGTCATTCTGCTGTTCTGTATACATTCCCTGTTCCAGAAGAATCAAGCTCATTTTCTGCTTAATATCAAACTGAAAATCTTTCTGGAGAATATACAACTGCATCTCTTTATCTGCTTTTGTATGCACCAAATTCCTCATGCACTGCTCCAGTCTCATCTGCACTACAGAGCCTTGAGAGCGCCACACTCTGGCCTGATTCTGCTCTTTGTTTTCCTGCTCTTTCAGTTCTTTTATCTGCTTTTCTATCGCATTGAAAAGATCATCTTCATCAATCGGTTTCAGGAAGAAATCCTGCACCTGAAGCCGCAGGCTCTCTCTTGCATACTCAAAATTATCAAAGCCTGTAAGCACGATCACACGCAGTTCAGGTACTGATTCTCTGGCCGCTTTAATCAGTTCCAGTCCTGTCATTTCTGTCATCTGGATATCTGTAACCATAATTTCAGGACCTTCTTCTTTAAGAATCTTCAAAGCTTCGTTTCCTGACGCAGCAGTAAATACGTCATCTACTCCCAGTTTCTTCCAGTCTATTGCATTTTTCATCCCCATGCGTATCATCTTTTCGTCATCAACAATCAGTACTCTATACACACGTCCACTCGCCTCCTGCTGTGTTCTTTTTGATTTCTGTCTGATATGGCAGATGGATCACGACAGTTACTCCACCCGAATCATTCTTCTGGTAATTAAGACCATATCCCGCCCCAAAAAGAAGTTCAATCCTCTTGTTTACGTTTCGCACTCCATATCCAAAGGAATCCTCGTATCTGGAGAGCTGTTCATTCATTTCATCTATCTGTTCCTGACTCATTCCTGTGCCTGTATCTGATACTTTTATGATAACTTCATCCTCATTTTTATATGCTGTAAGATAAAGTGTACCTGTTTTTCCCTCTTTTACTTTCATTCCATGATAAATGGAATTCTCTACCAGTGGCTGCAGGGTCAGCTTCGGTATCAGGCTTTCTTCCACCTGAGATTCTACAACAATCTCACTTCCGATAATGTTGTCGTATCTCATGTTCTGGATAATCATATAATTCCTGATATGCTCTACTTCTTCTCTGATCGTGATTACGTCATGTCCTTTGCTGAGACAAATCCTGTAATATTTCGCCAACGCCTTTACCATTGTGGAAATCTCTTTATTTCCTTCGGCAATCGCCTGCCAGTGGATACATTCCAGTGTATTATAAAGAAAATGCGGCTGAATCTGCGACTGAAGGGCATTAAAACGAATCTGCTCCAGCTGATGCTGTTCCAGTTTTACCTGTTCCATCAACACCTCGATTTCATCCATCATAGAGTTAAAACCAATTGCAAGCTTGGCAAAATCCTCGCCCATATTGTCAACATTGATTCTTGTTCTCAGGGAACCTGTTGCAACATGATCCATCTTGGATACTACCTTATTAAGGGGCTGATACATTTTCCTGATCAGCGCTCTTATAATAATGCTTATTATGAACAGTACTACGATCAGAATCAGAATCACAACAACCATTATATGAAATCCTGATTCCACCAGTTTATAAAATGAAATTGAACTGACTACATAATAATTCCAGTTCTTAATCTTCTGGCATACATACATATTTCCATTTTTTGTAAATATCTGTATTCCTTTTTCCATCTCATCTATGTAATTTACGTAACGGCCTGTCTCCTCTTTATCATTCGAAAGCAGTATCATTCCACCTGTGTCAACTACTCTTGTTTCTGCTGAAGAATCTCCTACAGCCAGCATCCTTTGTACTGCCGGATCATCGAAATTCATGCACAGAAGCCCTCTTGCATCAGATACTTTTCTGGTATCATATAATGGATAATACAGACTCAATGTATATCTGTTCCCTTTATAATAATCGTTATTATAGGCAACTTTCAGCGTTCCTTTCTGTGCATATTTGCTTCTCCCATATGCCTGGGGATACACTTCTTCAAACTGCGTAACTGATAAGGAACCTTTTCCTCTGTAGTAGTAACTCTTATAATCCGAACTGACAATGGCAGCAAAGTTCAGACTCTCATACATATTATTCAGATTCTCAAGCTTGCTGTAAACTGCATTAATGTCTGCTGTCTTCAATTCATTTTTCTGCACCTGCCTGCAATAGTTCTGCACAGAATCATCCATGATCGTACCCAATACGATTTCTTTATATGAATCCATTGATCCCTTAAAAGATTCCGCAACTGTATTATTCTGCATCTGCAGAAGTTCTACAGACTGATCTTTCATCGATGCCATAGAAAAAGTCAGAGAAACACCTGCAACCGTCAGCGTTACAATAAGAATACTGACGGTCACAAGTAAAAGTATTTTTTTATCAAATTTCCAGTGGCTGAATTTTGTTTTCCATTTGTTCATGTTGTCTTTCCTCATCTGTCACATAATTTCACATATACCCGTATACATGATCAGGGGGAATTTCATCCCCCCAATATCATACCATGTTCAATGGTAAATGGTAAATGGACACAACAGATTCTGCAGAAAGAATCAACCCTTTACAGCACCTGCTGTCATACCTTTTACCAGTTTATCCTGGAAAATAATGAACATGATAACCATTGGTAAAAGTGTTAATGTAAGAACCGCCATGATCATTGGTGTATTCATAGAATACTGTCCCTGGAATTCCCAGATTGCCAGCGGCAGGGTACGATTCTGTGAGGACTGTGTCAGTGTATTTGCGAAAGAGAACTCATTCCACATATTTACACCATTGTAAATTGCCAATGTCGCCATTCCGGGTTTGGAAAGCGGCAGGATCATGGAGAAGAACATCTGAATCTTTCCACATCCGTCAATTTCAGCAGATTCTTCGATTTCTCTCGGAATCTCTTTCATAAAGCTGGTCAGGATAAATACGGAAATCGGAACTGCGAATGCAACATACGGTCCAATCAGTGACCAGATTGTATCATAAAGTCCTGTTGACTTTGACATTTTGAATACAGGGATCAATGTAATATGTACAGGAATAGACATACAGGCTACAATGATCGCATAAATCGGCTGTGCCATTTTAAACTTAAATCTTGCCAGAGGATAAGAAGCGCATGCTGAAATAAACAGCAGCAGGATCAGGGAGATTGCAAGAACGATCACACTGTTCTTGAAGTAATTTGCAAACCCTCCTGTAAGTACCTCAGTGTAATTGGACCAGTTCAGTTGATCAGGAAGCTGGAATACACCCTTGGTAAGCATCTCAAATTTCTCTTTGAATGAGTTCAGCACCATGAATATAAAAGGTGTAAATGATACAATTGCTGCACCGATAGCAAGAACAAAAGCAATGACCCAGGCTATGATGCTTTTTCTTCTACTTTTCTTATAGCTGTCCATCCCTTAATCCTCCTGTTTTCCATTTATAAGTTTCATAGTGATCATAGATACCATTGTAATCAGGATAAACATACCTCCTGCAATGGCTGAACCATAACCCATGTTAAAGTTCTTGAATGATTCTTTGTACATATAGGTTGCCATCAGCTCTGTAGATGTACCAGGACCGCCGCCTGTCATAACATAGATCAGATCGAAATATTTCAGAGATCCAACCATTGAAAGGATAGCTGCACTCTTAATTGACGGAATAAGAAGTGGAAGTGCAATCTTCCAGAAATACTGTCCTCTTGTAGCACCATCGATTCTGGCTGCCTCAAATACATCATATGGGATGTTTGTATAACCAGCCATAAAGTAAACCATGTAGAATGGTGTAAACTGCCATGCAATGATAAGAATAACTGTGATCAATGCTAATTTCGGATTACCAAGAAGGTCAATGTTGCCCCCTCCGAACCATCCGGAAATTGTGCTGACAATACCTCCGTTTGTTGCAAGTGCGTATGTAAAAAGGAAACCAATTGCAACAGAAGACATAAGCATTGGGATAAACCAGATAACCTTGAAAATTGTAAGCTTCTTACCGCCAAAGTCAAGGAATGTTGCCATTGCGAGTCCTAACGGAATCTGGATAATGATAGATAAGATCATGATAATAACGTTGTTCTTAAATGCTGTCCAGAATTTTGTATCTTTGATCAGTTTTGCCCAGTTTGCAAGTCCTACCATCTTCTTGTCTGCGGAAATACCATTCCACTGGTATCCGCTTGTAATAAATGTATCAATAATCGGATACGCGATAAATACTACTAATAAAATGATAACAGGTGCCAGAAAAAGTGCTGCTGTCTGACGTGTTTTTCTCTGTCTTAACTGAGCCAGAGATATCCCTTTTTCATTCATTTTGGTGCCTCCTTTTTAATACTTTCTGATATTTGATTATCTGACCTAACGTGTGCCAGAGTATGTTTGAAAAATGCTTTCGGAATATGTTAGAGATATATTTCTGAGATGGTTTTTATATATTTTCTGACATGTTGTCTGATATGTAATTTGACATTGAAATGATTTTTCAAGCACGCTCTGTGTACTCACATATTGTTTTTCAAGATAAAGGGTTCTGCACTTTAAGCATGTGCAGAACCCTTCTTTTCTACCCTTACTCAGGTCAGAATGAATGCCTGCTTTCCTTTAAAGATTATTCAGCATCATCTGCTGTTGCATCATCTGTAGCTTCTTCTGCAGTATCATCTGCTGCACCGGAATCAGATTTGGTACTTAAATATTCGTCCATTGCTGTCTGCATTTCTTCCTGTGCTTCCTGAGGAGTCTTTGTCAGACCAAATACTTCCTGTAAGCCATCAAGATGTGCAGATGCAACAGATGTTGGCAGATACTGGTCATACCACAACTGGATAGAAGATGCTTCCTGAGCTGCATCAAAGATTTCCTTTACAACAGGGTCTGTAATGTGGTCTCCTGCATCTTTTACAGGAACAATCTTGTTGTTAGCGTATGTAATATCTGCAACTTCATCAGATAAATGATCTGCTGCACATTCAAATGCTGCTGCAAGTTTATCCCCTTCACAGTTGAAGGAAATGAACTGATCACCTACAGTACCAATCTGTATTGTAGAATCAGCATCGGAACCATCAATTGCAGGGAATGGGAACCAGCCGATCTTCTGATAGAATTCCTCACTGTCAGACTGGAATGTTCCTGTATACCATGATCCGCAGAGAAGCATACCTGCTGTCTCCTGATACATTAACTGTTTTGCCTGTCCGTCATCTTCGCTTAAGGAGTTTACGCCATCCGGGAAGTATCCGTTGTTAACCCACTCCTGAATCTTCTCACCTGCTTTGATGAAACAATCATCTGTGAATTTGCCGGTTCCTGCAACTGCATTCTGGAATGGTTCCAGTCCGCCATAACGTGCTGCCAGAGACATGAAGTACATGGAACCTGTCCATTTGGAACCATTAGCAAGTGCAAAAGGTGTAATTCCGTTTTCTTTTAATGTTGCACAGATATTTTCCAGATCAGCTAATGTCTTCGGTTCTTCAAGTCCGTACTGTTCAAACATATCTTTGTTGTAGAAGATACCTGCCAGAGAAACATTCAGATATGGAATCGCATATACATGTCCGTTGTAGCTTCCCTGTTCAATAGCTGCATCCAGAAGCTTATCTTTAATATCAGACTGATCAAGAAGATCATCAATCGGCTGAGCAAATCCGGAATCAATATATTCATACATCGGACCACCAGACCAGCTTGAGTACATATCAGGACACTCACCGGAGCTCATCGCGATAACAAGTTTTTCCTTGTATGTATCGTTCTGGATAGATACCTGATTTACAGTGTAGCCTGACTCTGTTTCTTTGTTAAACTTGTCTACTGCTGCGGTAACAATATCTTTGTCCGGGCTCTCTACCGCGATATTCCAGTAGGTAATTTCTTTGTCGTCAGCTGCAAATGCAGTTGTCTGCGCTGCCATCGGTACCACCATAGCTGCTGTCATGGCAAGTGCCATAATCTTGTACATTCTTTTTTTCATTTCTTGTTTCCTCCTTTTTTTGTTCACTTTGTATATTTAAGTGTATTTATCATAGCATTTCATTTACATGATGCCCATAAAATATTCTGTCCAAAATCTATAAATTTCTGTCTTTCCGTTTTCTGTGTGCAGAAAATTATAGATATCTGTACTGGAATCTTTCCAAAAATGTCTTCTGAGAACCAGCAAAAATTGCTTTCAAATTTTAATTTTTTTATTATTTTTTGACTATTTTTCCATTATTTGCTTTAATATAAAAAGGAAGTCCCACCTACTGCTCATTACATTTTACAATTAAAGCAGAGGACTTACCTGATTCAGTTAACCTTTCAATCTATAGGAGGTCGTTTACATATTATGAGAAATTTTGAATATTATACACCAACACAGGTTCTCTTTGGCAAAGATACCCACCTTCAGGCAGGTTCCCTGCTGAAGAAGTATGGAGCAAAAAAAGTTCTGATCCATTATGGAGGTCAGAGTGCTGTCCGTTCCGGACTGATTGATGAGATCACTTCTAATCTGAAAGAAGAAGGTCTTGAATACATCACCCTGGGCGGTGTCATTCCTAATCCACTTCTTTCCAAAGTCCGCGAGGGAATCGAATTATGCCAAAAAGAACATGTAGACTTTATCCTTGCTGTAGGAGGAGGAAGTGTTATTGACTCTTCCAAAGCCATCGGCTATGGCGTTGCCAATCCGAACAATGATGTCTGGGATTTCTGTCTGAAAAAAGCTGTTCCAACCGGCTGTCTGCCCATTGGTGTCATCCTTACAATTGCGGCTTCCGGAAGTGAAATGAGCAGTTCCAGTGTTATCACAAATGAAGAAACAAAAGAAAAACGTGGATGTGCAAAGACAGATTACTGCAGGCCGAAATTTGCCATCTTAAATCCACGTCTCACCTACACACTCCCACAGTATCAGACAGAAAGCGGATGTGTAGATATCCTCATGCACACCATGGAGCGATATTTTGTAAATATTGAAACTATGGAGATTACAGACAGTATCAGCGAAGCTCTGATGCAGACAGTCATTTACAATGCCCGTATTCTTATGAAAGAACCAGACAATTACAGCGCCAGGGCAGAGATCATGTGGGCAGGAAGCCTTTCCCACAACGGTCTGACCGGATGCGGTACAGGTGGTGGTGACTGGGCATGTCATCAGCTTGAACATGAACTGGGAGGTGTCTACAATGTGACCCACGGTGCAGGTCTTGCTGCCATCTGGGGAAGCTGGGCACGCTATGTCTACGAGGTAAATCCTGAACGTTTCGCTCAGTTTGCCACTAACGTATTTGACATTCCATGTGGAACTGATTATAAAGAAACAGCCCTTGCAGGAATTGAAGCAATGGAAAACTTTTTCCGGTCTGTAGAAATGCCCACCAGTTTACATGAACTGGGTCTGGATCTCACTGATCAACAAATTCATGATCTGGCATTCAAATGCAGTTTCGAAGACACTCGAACCATCGGAATCTTCAAGCAGCTCAATATGAGAGATATGGAAAAAATCTACCTTATGGCAAGGTAAAGTAAATTTTTGTTATAACTTTGTTACTGTTCACTCCGTTCTCAGTAACGTAGCCAAAATTCATTCCAGATTGCCTGCGGCAATGGAATTTTGGCTTGTATGTCTCGGGATTTTGGCATATTCATGCCAAAACACCTCGCGGGATAGTGGCGTGTGAACAGTAACATAACTTTCTCTTTTTTCGCAAAAATTATAAAAATTACTTGCATTCAAACAATCAATATGCTATGATAAGGCCTGTGATACAATAAATCACAGACCAAATGCCCAGATAGCTCAGTTGGTAGAGCAGAGGACTGAAAATCCTCGTGTCGCTGGTTCGATTCCGGCTCTGGGCATTTTTTTATTTCATTTTTTATTGTCTTTTCTGGTTTTCGGCGGTATAATTTTCTTACTGCTATCATGAAATTTTGTATCAATATCCTATCATATTATCTGATTTTCCCATATTAATACATAATTTACTGGAGCAACTTACGCATAAAGAAAGGAATCAAACTCATGAGTGACTTAAAATTAGAGACTAAATGCCTCCATTCCGGTTACACTCCATCAAAGGGTGAACCTTGTGCACTCCCAATCTGTCAGAGTACAACATATAAATACGATACTACTGATGAGATGGGACAGCTTTTTGATCTGAAGGCAGAGGGTTATTTTTATACCCGTCTGCAGAACCCTACAAATGATGCTGTAGCAGCAAAAATTGCAGATTTAGAGGGCGGTGTTGCCGCAATTCTTACTTCTTCCGGACAGGCAGCCAACTTTTATGCAGTGTTCAATATCTGCGAAGCTGGTGACCATGTTGTAGCAGCATCCACAATTTATGGAGGAACCTTCAATCTCCTGGCTGTTACCTTCAAGAAATTGGGTATCGACTGCACCTTCGTTGACACAGATGCAAGCCCTGAAGAAATTGCTGCTGCATTCCGTCCGAATACAAAAGTACTCTTCGCCGAGACCATCGCAAACCCGGCTCTGGTAATTCTGGATATTGAAAAATTCGCCAAGGTTGCTCACGAACATGAAGTTCCGCTTATTGTAGACAACACCTTCGCTACACCTGTAAACTGCCGTCCTTTTGAGTGGGGAGCTGATATCGTTACCCATTCCACAACCAAATATATGGACGGACATGCTGTGCAGGTTGGCGGAGCTATCGTTGACAGCGGTAACTTTGACTGGGATTCCTATGGACATAAATATCATGGACTGACTGAACCGGACGAATCTTATCATGGTGTTATTTATACTAAACAGTTTGGAAAAAAGGCTTATATCACAAAGGCAACCTCTCAGCTGATGCGTGACCTTGGCTCCATCCCGTCTCCCACAAACTGCTTCCTGTTAAACCTTGGACTTGAAACCCTTCCTCTTCGTGTGGAACGTCACTGCTATAATGCACAGAAAATCGCAGAATTCCTGAATGCCCATGAGAAAGTATCTCACGTAAACTATGCAGGACTCCCGGATGACAAATATTATTCTCTTGCTCAGAAATACATGAACGAAGGCAGAACCTGCGGCGTTATCTCCTTTGAACTGACAGGCGGCAGAGAAGCTGCAGTCCGCTTTATGGACAGCTTAAAGCTTGCTACCATCGCAACTCATGTAGCAGCATCCAAGACTATGATTCTGCATCCCGCAAGCCATACTCACCGCCAGATGAACGATGAACAACTTGCAGAAGCCGGCGTATCACCTGGAATGATCCGTCTCTCTGTCGGTATCGAAAATGTTGAAGACATCATTGCTGATATTGAACAGGCATTAAAAAATGCTTAAAATATAGAACTTTCTCGTAACTGTAAAGGCACTGAACAGTTACGCTTTCTCTATGAAATCATAAAAAATCCAGAAGTAACCCCAAATATGATTTATTTCATTTCATATTTGGATTCTTCTGGATTTTATTATTCTCTCATTTATCAGACTTTAACCGAATCGAGTAAGTCCCCTGCTTCAATTGCGGAGAGCAATAAGCAGTTATTCGGTGTAGAGCCACGTAGTGGAAGCAGATTACGAATATCCGATTGACTTCTACTCCTGAAGCAAATATACGTCTGTATAATACACGCCTTTATCTTCACCCTCCTGGTGAGTAGCAACATAAATATCGATACAATTCTGCTTAATTGCACCGCCACAGTCCTCAGCAACATAGACTTGTCCATTGATTACAACTTTCGAACCATATGGAATCTGCGAAGGATCTACAGCAATCGTATGATTTGTTGTAGCTGTTACACCTGATGCTGTAATGCCGTTTGCCCATGGGCCACAACAAATGCTGCATGGACAATAATGTGTAATCTTAAATGTTCCTAATGGCTTCAAAGTTGCCTCTGATGACACTGCCACCGGGGTACCAATCTGTACGCCATTGACAGATTCACCTTTAGATGCAGTCACGCCTTCCACCGCATCAGCAAAAACTCCCTTGCCTTCGCTTTTATGGATGACGCCCGCTTCCTGTCCATCTACCTCTGCGATTTTTGTCTCTTCTTCGCTTTCTTTCGTGTCTGTCACATTCTCCAGCACACTGGTTGGAATATAGCCGATTTTTTTCTTTCCCTCATCATTCTTATAGGAAATCTGACTCCAGATATCATTGACAGTGGCAAGACGTTTAACCTCATCCTCCTGAATGATCTCACCTACCACTTCCCCATCTTTCTTACCTGGATAATCCAGAATATCGCTGTCTTTTAATGCTGTAAAAGTTCCTTTCGCGGCCTTTACCTGATCACTGTCATTGATATTCTTTGTCTGCACATAACCGCCGATTTTCTGTTCGCCGTTCTTATTCTTATATTCATAGGTCACCTTACTCCAGCCATTATCACAAACAGCAACACGTTCCACGCTCGTTCCAAGATAAACTTTCTTTAATTTCTTTCCGTCCTTACCAGGATTGGAGCTTATATATGTAGACTTGACAGATATCGAAACTATATCTGTCTTGGCAACCGCAGTTACTTTCTCCCCGCTTCCATTGTCAATCTCAAAAGTCTGGGCAGTCTTATTGTCTTGCTTGTAAGCATTAATCGTACCCTCATAATCAAGGATATCCGCTGATACTGTAGTCGGAACTGCAAGCGCAGAACAAAGAGCCAGCATCATCAGTCTTTTTTTCATAAGCAAATTTCATCTCCTTTATTGCTTTACATTCAGTTATCATAGCACAGCCCCTGCTCTTTTGCAATTTTCCCATCCAAGACTTCACGAAATATTCAAATTTTATTCCCCGATATGAAGCAGCCATAACTTTTTTCAAAAAATATTCTCAAAATCAATAAAAAGTATTTGACAAATAATATTTTTTATAGTAACATATATCTTGTCGCTGAGGAAAATATCCTAGCAAACAATTTAATAAATGCGATAGTGGCGTAGTTGGTAACGCGCGACCTTGCCAAGGTCGAGACCGCGGGTTCGAGCCCCGTCTATCGCTCTTAGAGCATCAGCATTTGCTGATGCTTTTTTATATTCTTCAACACGAGACACTGGATGTATTTGACCACATCCAGTGTCTCGTGAGTACCCATACCAGTTTTATTAATGATGGAACAATCTGATTCCAGTAAAGCTCATCACCATTCCATATTTATTACAAGTCTCGATCACAGCGTCATCTCGCACAGATCCACCCGGCTCAGCAATATACTTCACGCCACTCTTATGAGCACGCTCAATATTATCACTGAATGGGAAGAAGGCATCAGATCCCAGTGTTACATCTGTCATCTGATCCAGCCATGCACGTTTCTCTTCTTTTGTAAATACCTCCGGTTTCTCTGTGAAAGTCTTTTCCCACATACCATCAGCAAGGACATCCATATATTCATCCCCGATATAAACATCAATTGCATTATCACGCTCTGCACGTGAGATCGTATCTTTAAATGGAAGATTCAGTACCTTCGGGCACTGGCGAAGGTACCAGTTGTCCGCCTTCTGGCCTGCAAGTCTTGTACAATGTACACGTGACTGCTGTCCTGCTCCTACCCCGATTGCCTGTCCATCTTTTACGAAACATACGGAATTGGACTGTGTATATTTCAGAATGATCAGGGAAATCTTCATATCACGTTTTGCTTCTTCTGTAAGCTCTTTATTCTCTGTCACAATATTGGAAAGCATCTCATCATCAATCACAAGTTCCTGACGTCCCTGCTCGAAAGTTACACCAAATACTTCTTTGTGTTCCAGTGGAGCCGGTACAAAGTTCTCATCGATCTGGATTACATTATAGTTTCCTTTTTTCTTCTGTTTCAGAATCTCCAGAGCTTCTTCTGTGTATCCAGGTGCGATCACACCATCGGATACCTCTCTCTTGATCAGAAGTGCTGTATCTTTATCACACACATCAGAAAGGGAAATGAAATCACCGAAGGAAGACATTCTGTCTGCGCCACGTGCTCTTGCGTAAGCACATGCTAACGGAGAAAAATTCTTCCAATCCATGTCATTAACCCAGTAGATTTTTGCCAGAGTCTCTGTAAGCGGAAGTCCTACTGCAGCACCTGCCGGTGATACATGCTTAAAAGAAGTGGCTGCCGGAAGTCCTGTTGCTTTCTTTAAGTTTGTTACCAGCTGCCATCCGTTAAAAGCATCCAGGAAGTTAATATATCCTGGTCTTCCGGAAAGAATCTTTACCGGAAGTTCTGAATTGTCTGCCATATAAATCTTTGCAGGTTTCTGATTTGGGTTACAGCCGTATTTTAATTCGAATTCTTTCATTTTATCATACCTCCACCTAAAAACTAACTTATTTATTCTTATTGATAATTTTGCTTTCGTACTTGCCAGTCTCAATATCAATATATCTCACAAACAGAGATACCTTATTATCTTCATTCAGGCTGTTCCAGAGAAGGTTTGCAAATTCATCCATATCATTCGGAACCGCTACCAGTTTTGGCTCTCCCTCGAAGCTTGGAAGTGGATTTCCATCGCATTTATAAGTATGAATAAAATGTCCCTCACCGGCAATCGCATTCTCATATGCAAATGTATAACGGTTGCATGCGTCCGGATTTCCGTTGTTGCTCTTGAGGATTGACATTGCATAACTGAATTTTCCATTCTCTACATGCATAACTCCGGAAATACGAGGTGTATAGTTTGGTCCGTCTGGCTCAAATTCTCTGCTTCTTAAGGACTGTTCAAAAGTAAGCTGATGATCCATTCCCTCATAAACAGTATCTGTCTGATCTCCGTTTGTCACAATTGTTTTGTTTCCCAGTACACGTACAGGTGCATAGATGATCAGACTCGGATCTGTAAGTTTGGATGGATCAAATGCCTGTGTGCGGATTCCTTCTCCATCTTCTACAAATACTCTGTTTCTGCTGTTCTCGCTTCTGCCCATGATGAAATAAGCTGTCACTGCTTTCTTACCGTCTGCAGAACGTCCGATTACGATTCCTCTTCCCGGATAGGAATTCTCTTTCAGTTCTTTTTCCAGTGATAACATTTCCATAATTTTTTCTCCTTTTCATTAAAAATAAGGTCAAAAAAAGCCTGGGAAACCCTTTCTCTCCAGGCTGCCCAGGCGGTCGGCTCATATACACACTGCACTCCCTGTAGGTAATCCTACTTCCGCCAGTCATGCAGGTACTGTTGTGAAAATTCACACGTTGCTATTATAGTACAATACTTTTTTGCGGATTTCAAGGCAAATTTTTTTGTGCGGTACTTATTTTCTGTGTGATTATTATTGTTCACTCATTACTATCCCCATAAGTGTATTGACCACTTGATGCTCTGACATATATAAAAAAATTTCAAAACATACAAGCCAAGTTTCTATTACTATAGTCAATTTGGAATAAATTTTGTTACGTTACCGGCATTATCCTTGCAATCCATAATCTACATTGATCTGCGCTGCAATATCCGCTTTCATCTGAAGCCATGCATCCGGATTTTCCACATAATATTTCGGGCAGTCCTTTCCAGTAACATCATAGTGGCGGATCACATTTTCGGATGTGAGCCCAAACCGCACGCATAACCATGCTGTCAGTTTCACTACAGAATCATATGTTGAATCATTGAATTGCCCCGTTTCATCCGGGTGGCAGCATTCGATTGAGATTGTATCTACATTGCGCGAATTCGTCGCATAAGACATTTCAGAAGTAGGGATACACTGCACCACCTCTCCGTCCAGTCCCACCACAAAATGGCTGCTTACCTTCGTATCATGGGTATTTGCCAGATTCTCAAAATAGTTCCTGTTTGCAATAGCTGTTGCTCCTGGATTTGCAGTGTAATGAATTGCAATATAGTTTACACTTTCGATAGGAATCTGTGGTCTGGAATACTCATTTGGTGTGAGCAGTTCCACATCAATATAAGGTGCTCCCTCTTTCTGCCACTGCTCTGGTCCACCGGATGAATCGTCTCCTGAGGATGTTTCTGATTGTTCTGTATCAGAAACCATGTCATCCGAATTATGTAAAAAATCCCCAATACTCCATCCATTTTCTCCGGCACGATTCAGCACGATCCATCCAGCTAAAAGCACGATAATAATTAACAGGACAGCTATAAACACTCGCTGATTTCTCTGTTTTATTCTGCTGCTCTTTCCCCTTTTCTTTCTGACAGTCGTTTTTTTCGCCTCATAGGGTGTGGCTGATTTTACATTTTTTGAAGTTCCTGCTTTTCTCCCCGTCTTCTTTGCGCTCCCTGACTTCGCCGCAGTTTTCGTGCCTTTTTTACTTGATTTCTTAGTTTTGTTTATCTGTTTTTGCATTTTTACCTTCTCTTACAGGATTCTATACCTGCAATAAAAACACCCCGGTCAGCGTGCCGGAAGGTATTTGCTTTCCTTCCACCAGCAGCCAACCGGGGCATTTATTATTGTAAATCTTTATTATTTATCATCTACGCTGTAGTTTGGAGCCTCTTTTGTGATATGAATATCATGTGGATGAGATTCCTTAAGAGATGCAGCAGAAATCTTGATAAATCTGCCTGTTGTCTTAAGTTTTTCGATATTCTCAGCACCACAGTATCCCATACCGGAACGGAGGCCGCCCATAAGCTGGAATACAGTATCCTCAACATGTCCCTTGTAAGCAACACGTCCTTCGACACCTTCCGGAACAAGTTTCTTCGCATTCTCCTGGAAGTAACGGTCTTTACTTCCGTTCTCCATAGCTGCAATAGATCCCATACCACGGTATACTTTGTATTTTCTACCCTGATACAGTTCGAATGTTCCCGGGCTCTCATCGCATCCTGCGAACATGCTTCCCATCATGCAGACATTCGCACCGGCTGCGATAGCCTTTGTGATATCTCCAGAATATTTAATACCACCGTCTGCGATAATCGGGATTCCGTATTCTTTGGCCACTTCGTAGCAATCCATAACAGCAGTGATCTGTGGAACACCAATACCTGCAACAACACGTGTTGTACAGATAGATCCAGGTCCGATACCAACTTTAACTGCATCAACGCCAGCCTCAATCAGCGCCTTTGTTGCAGCGCCTGTTGCAACGTTACCTGCGATTACCTGCAGATCCGGATATGCATCTTTGATCTCACGGACAGCCTTAAGTATGTTCTCTGAATGTCCATGAGCGGAGTCGATTACGATTACGTCTACAGATGCTTTTACAAGTGCATCTACACGTGCAAGTACGTTAGCTGTAATTCCTACTGCTGCACCGCAGAGAAGACGTCCCTGATCATCTTTTGCTGCCAGAGGATATTTAATCTGTTTCTCAATATCTTTAATAGTAATTAAACCTTTTAAATTAAAGTCATCATCTACAATGGGTAATTTCTCTTTACGGGATTTCGCCAGAATCTTCTTGGCTTCTTCCAGTGTGATTCCTTCTTTGGCTGTGATCAGTCCCTCTGAAGTCATGCACTCTTTGATCTTCTTATCGAAATCTGTCTCAAATTTCAGATCACGGTTGGTAATGATTCCTACCAGTTTTCTGCCTTCTGTGATCGGCACACCGGAGATACGGAACTTCGCCATTAACTCATCTGCGTCCTTGAGTGTATGTTCAGGAGATAAATAGAAAGGATCTGTGATAACGCCGTTCTCGGAACGTTTTACCTTATCTACCTCTTCAGCCTGAGCTTCAATGGACATATTCTTGTGGATAATACCAATACCACCCTGTCTCGCCATGGCGATTGCCATACGATGCTCGGTTACTGTATCCATTCCTGCACTCATCATAGGAATGTTCAGTTTAACTTTCTTTGTTAAGTACGTTGTAACGTCTACCTGATTCGGAATTACCTTCGAATATGCCGGAACTAACAGAACGTCATCAAAAGTAATACCTTCACCAATGATAGTACCCATTGCATTTCCTCCCTTGCGTATATGAAATTGAATTACTACTGTAATATAAAAAGGAACCATTAACTGGCCCTTTTATTTTCAACAAGTGTAACAAAAATCAGTTTCTATGTCAATCCAAAAAAACTTTGCTCGGTGCTGAATTTTTCATAGCCTGTGCAAGTTTCTCGTCTGGCTCAAGGATGATCTTGCATAATTCCCCGTCCAGTCTTGTGATGATTCCGAAGCGTTTATGCTCTGAATTTCCTGATGAAAAATCCAGTACTTTCATCTTCTGGTTTCCGTTGTAATAGTCCATTCTGTGGGAATTTAACGGTGCTGCCAGATCTGCCTCTGATAATTTGAAACTCTTTACTCTCTTTCTTTTTGTTTTCGCCATTACCATATCGATGTCGAAATCGCCGTTGATAAACAGATATTCGTATTCTACGTCTGTTTTAGGAATTACGAAATAACATGCAATTCCAAGTGCTACAGCTGCGATCCATATTAATGGAGTGATAATCAGTCCGGCAATTACTGCGATTGCTGTCAACACAATCAGGCCATACTTTACAAAGCTGTCTTTGATTGTGTGTTCCCGTTTTACCAATAATTCTGAATACAGGTCACTCATCTTCTTTGCTCCTTTTCTTCTGTTTTTCCGGTAGTCTGAATCAAATTTTCAGCAACCCGGATTATTTAACAGGTATTATAGCACAAAAAGGGACTGCCGTCTATGCGGCAGTCCCCCAGATTTTGTCAGTTTAGAAAATCTCATCACAAAAGATGATATTCCATGGATTTTGACCCGTAGCTGTGAAGCATTGAGCAGGTACACTTATTTCATATTTACTGTTACCACACATTTTGCAACCACACCCGAGCCATCCAGTGCATGAGCTGTAATTACCGCAGTTCCATTTCCCACAGGTGTGAGGTAATGTTTACTGAATTCCGTCGCCCATCCACTGTTTACCAGTACAACAGACTTATCACTCGTGGTCCATCTGCATCCCTTTACTGTGGCATTGGATGGACTGTAGGTTGCTTCTATAACATAATGCTTCTTCTTGTCTGTGATTGTTACGGATGTCTGGCTTAATTTGATTGATTTCACTTTGATTACCTGAGTATTCTGATCATCCGGAATAGAAGGCAGTTCCGAAGTTCCATTGTCATCTTTATAATCTACGGTTACTTTACACTGAGCAGTCAGTCCGGAACCATCCAATGCATAAGCTGTAACTACTGCTGTTCCATTTCCCACAGCCGTAATCATTGTACTGGAAGAAGCCAGATAATCATACCCATCTACCGATACTACAGACGGATCACTGCTTACCCATCCAAGCATTTTATAATAAGCTCTGAACGGCAGAACCATAGAATCAAGAAATACTCTATCTCCTTTAGATGTCATGGTGATAGAACGTCGACTTAAGGTTATATCTGTCATCAGTGTCGGATGTACTCCCGGCGGAATCGGAATCGGTGTCGGGACTGCCGGCTGTGCAGGTGTCGGTGTGACCGGTCTTTCTGTTTTACTCAGATTTGCACTTACTCCCTGTTCATCATATTTTCCGGCAGTTTTGGTTTTGCTGTAATAAGCTTTTACTGTATAAGTATTCTTCATGTCAGCGACCGGATTCTTATCTGTAAAACTTAACGCAGATGCTTTTACAGATCCGATCTGTGTCCAATTGCTCAGAGTCGTTTTGCGGAAAATTCTATAGGCATTACAGCCGCCTGTTTTTTTCCAGCTGACAGTGACTGTATTATCAGAATTAACTACAGCTTTTACCAGCTGTGGAGTTTCAGGAACTGTTTTTACAGTTAAGCCTTTTGTGTCATAGGTACTGTATTTTCCTGAAACCTGATTATACGCTTTCACTGTATAATCATATTTCTGTCCTACTATGATTGGATATTTCTTAGAAGATGTATGGACATATTTCGTTACACCAGATTTCACTGTAGCAAGCTGTGTCCATTTAGCAGTTCCTGTCTTTCTGTAATAAATGACATACCTGGATACATTCAGGGATTTTTTCCAGCTGATCTGGATCTTATTATAGGAAAGGGCAGAAATCTTGTCCAATGCCGGTTTGCCAGGCGTATCTGTTGTAAGTGGAGGAATTTCTTCCGTTCTGGTTAAATGACAATTCTGGCAAGTATATACCTTCTCTCCTTTGGTAGATGCAGTTGCCTTTTTTGTAACTTTTCCATTATCCCAATTATGTTTTCCTTCCAGTGTAGTCTCTACTTTATGTCCTGCACTGTCGCTTGCGGTAATCGTTACTTTTCCACAGGTGTGAACTGTCACTGCACCGTTACTGTCTACCGATGCGATACTATCATCAGAAGAGCTCCATGTGATCTGATCCATCACCTGCAGATTTTTGATAGTTGTACCGTTGAATGAAATATCTGTTGTCATTCTCAGCTGTGAAGTTTTATCTGCCTGTGTGGAAAGATCACCGGATATTCTGTACTCATTGCTACAATAAGAATCTGCAAATTCAAGAATCTGCACGCAGTCCTTTACCGCTGTTCCCTGCGTCTCATCCAGTCCTGTCTGAGAGGAAAACTCTCCTGCCGTTGTATTTGGAAATTGTGTATCTTCTGAATAAAATGTTCCAAGGCCTATGTATGTATTGGACGGATCGATCATCTGTGTATAATGACCTGTAACAGCACCAGGAACCTGATTTACCCAGTCTGCTTTTTCCTCATACCACTGTTCAATTCCGTCCGTCATGGTTTTTTCCCAGTTCCAGGCAAGAACTTCGCCATAGCTTCTTACGTAATTAGGGCTCTTGATCTGAAAGCAGTTTTTACCATTTGTTCTTTTGTGTGCCATTGTAATTCCTGATTCTGCAGCACGTATTCTTGCAATATATTCAAGATCAGAAGACCATTTGATTGGCACATAATCCGATGGTTTTAGTGGACTGCCGGTCCGAGGATCAGGTACACCCTCCTGGCAGGCTTCTTTACGAATCTCATTAATTCTTTTTAACGCCTGTGGAATCTGCGTGATATATTCACCTTTTACTCCAAGAAGCGTACAATTCGAAGAAGCGGTTTCAACATCTGTCGGTATCGTCGTAGAAGCGGATATATTCCCTGCGCCAAGCCAGATAACTGCTATCACCATTACTAACAAAAACAGATTTCTATTCTTTTTTCTCATTATGACTGCCTCCTTTCGCTGTTTACAGTCCTGAAAGTGCACTGGTATCTGTAATCTTTGTCCATGAAGGTTTCTTATTTCTGGAATCAAAATCAATCAATTCTTTACTTCCCACTTTATAGTTCAGAGGTTCACTGTAATGCTTAAGTATGTTATCCTCTTTATCTATAAACCATCGATATTTAAAATTCACAGATTTAGCATACCAGTAATAATTCTCATATAAATAATCATGTTTTTCCGACATCTGCGGGTCCCAGAAATAACCGCTCATTCGCTTTGATTTATAACCTGAACCGGTCTTCTCACAAGTATAAAGCTGACAGATTTTCCGGGTATAGGTCTTATCTCCTTCCTCCCAAGGGCAGTCAGAGCCTACGATCAATTCCGGAATTGAGTCATTGTTCATGTCAAAAACAAAATACTCAAGATTCACTGTGCCGTACGGCATTGGCTCGATCATACCTATCTTATCCCCTGCTTTAACTGCACGCAGAACATCGACATATGCATCTCTGACCGTTGGAAAAGTAAATTGGGGAGAATCAAGAATTGCAAGCAGGATATTTGAACGATTTCCCGTTGTTTTGGTCTTGCTGTCGTATCCACATACAGCATAATAATTGGCCCATCCACGAACTGGTGTTGTATCTTTATATTTCAGTGTATTTGATTTTACCCTGGCGATCCTTTTCCATGAGCTTCTGTAGGTTCTTCGATAAATCTCATAAGCGTCACAGCCACCTGCTTTACTCCATGACAGATTTACTGAAATCTTATCAGAATTAACCTCCGCTTTATTAAGCTTCACCGTTTCCGGTAAAATCTGTATCATAATTCCTCTTTTATTATACGCACCATACTTTTTGGAGGCAGAATTATAAGCTTTTACTGTATAAGCATATGATCTGCCTGTCGTAAGCGGATATTTGGCAGAAGCTTTGTGCGTGTAGCTGGTAGTTCCAGCTTTCACAGATGCCAGTTTCGTCCACTTTCCGGCCTTTTTCTCTTTGTAATAGATATGATAATCCGTCGCATTATCTGCCTTTTTCCAGGTAAGCTTTACCTGTCCAAAGGCCGGGGTTGAAATATCCTGCATTGTGGCCCTGCCAGGAACATCTGTAGCCGCAAATGTACTGGCTGGTTTTGCAAACAAAAAACAAAATGTGAGCAACATTAACACTGTTATAAAAACAGTTACATGGGATTTTTTTATGCAATCCTTCTTCATTCTTTCACACATCCTTTCTTCCTTGCTGTCGGTTGCTGCAATAAGTTCCGCTAGATTTTTCCTGCTCTTTTTTCAACTTTACCTCCTTCCTTTTTCAGTTATATTATATGGTGTAATTTTATCACAATAAAATAGTGTAAATCAATAAAGTACGACTACTATTTGTCAAAAACTATCTTCTCTTTGTTACCACTCACACAAAAAGGCGTTTCATGAATCTTTCAATTCACGAAACGCCTTTTTATTAAATAATCATTTTTTGTCTATTGATTACATCATTCCCATTCCCGGGTTAGCAGCCGGTGCCGGATTGTCTTCTTTGATGATTGCAACAGCAGATTCTGTTGTAAGTAATGTAGAAGCAACGCTTGTAGCGTTCTGAAGGGCACTTCTTGTAACCTTTGCAGGGTCAAGGATTCCTTCGCCTACCATATCTACATATTTCTCATTGAGAGCATCGAAACCGATTCCCGGTTCGGATTCTCTTACTTTATTGATGATTACGGAACCTTCCAGTCCTGCATTTGCAGAAATGCGGAACAGAGGAGCTTCCAGAGCTTTCAGGATAATGTTTGCACCTGTCTTCTCGTCACCTTCCAGAGTAGCTGCAAGTTTTGCAACTTCTTTGGATGCGTGGATGTAAGCAGATCCGCCACCTGCGATGATACCTTCTTCAACTGCTGCTCTTGTAGCTGCAAGAGCATCTTCCAGACGAAGTTTAGCTTCTTTCATTTCTGTTTCAGTAGAAGCACCAACACGGATAACAGCTACGCCGCCAGCCAGTTTTGCAAGTCTTTCCTGTAATTTTTCTTTATCAAATTCAGATTTTGTTTCTTCGATCTGTCCACGGATCTGTGCAACACGGTTTGCGATTGCATCTTTGTCGCCCATACCATCAACGATAACTGTGTTCTCTTTTGCAACTTTAACAGATTTTGCACGTCCTAACTGCTCCATAGTTGCATCTTTCAGTTCAAGACCGAGTTCTTCGGAGATTACCTGGCCACCTGTAAGGATTGCGATATCCTGAAGCATTTCTTTTCTTCTGTCGCCATATCCAGGAGCTTTGACAGCTACTACCTGGAAGGTTCCTCTTAATTTGTTTACAATAAGAGTTGTAAGAGCTTCACCCTCTACATCTTCAGCAATGATGAGGAGTTTAGCACCAACTTTTACAATCTGTTCCAGTAATGGAAGGATTTCCTGGATGTTGCTGATCTTCTTGTCTGTGATCAGGATGTATGGATCTTCCAAATTTGCTTCCATTTTTTCCATATCTGTTGACATATATGCGGAAACATATCCACGGTCGAACTGCATACCTTCTACCAGATCAAGTTCTGTGTGCATTGTCTTGGATTCTTCTACTGTGATAACGCCGTCTTTGGAAACTTTTTCCATAGCGTCTGCTACTAACTGTCCAACTGTTTCATCGCTTGCGGAAATAGATGCAACGTTTGCGATCTGTTTCTTGCCGCTGATTGTCTGGCTCATGTTCTTGATTGCTTCTACAGCTACATCTGTAGCTTTCTTCATACCTTTTCTGAGGATGATCGGGTTAGCGCCTGCTGCCAGGTTTCTCATTCCTTCGTGAACCATAGCCTGTGCAAGAACAGTAGCTGTTGTTGTACCATCACCTGCTACATCGTTTGTCTTGGAAGCAACTTCTTTGATCAGCTGAGCTCCCATGTTTTCAAATCCATCTTCCAGTTCGATTTCTTTTGCGATTGTAACACCGTCGTTTGTGATAAGCGGAGCACCGTATGGTTTGTCAAGAACTACGTTTCTTCCTTTCGGTCCTAATGTTACTCTTACTGTATCAGCTAATTTATTTACACCAGCTTCAAGAGCTGCTCTGGCTTCTGCGCCGAATTTAATTTCTTTTGCCATGATAATATGACCTCCTGTTTAAATTCTGTCTTCTATAATTATTTAACGATAGCAAGAATATCGTTCTGTCTTACGATGATGTATTCTGTGCCATCCATTTTTACTTCTGTTCCTGAATATTTGGAGTAGATAACTTTATCACCTACAGCTACTTCCATTTTTACTTCTTTACCTTCTACAACTCCGCCAGGTCCTACAGCTACTACTTCTGCCTGCTGTGGTTTTTCCTGTGCCTGTCCCGGAAGAACGATTCCGGATTTTGTTGTTTCTTCTGCTTCAACCTGTTTTAATACAACTCTGTCACCTAAAGGTACTAATGTCATGATCTATGATCCTCCTTTATTCTCCAAATTGAGATTTGTCCTGTTACTGCTGCTCTGCAATGCCCTTTCTTATTAATTGGAGATACAGATTTCAGTAACTGCTTCGGCCTTTGTCAAATCCTGCCGCTTTTTTGCTAGCACTCATTTGTCTTGAGTGCTAATCACTGTCCTTATATTATTTAAAATGGCTTGATTTCGCAAGTGCTTTTAGCATTATAAAATATGATATATTCTCTTATTTACTTATTTTTTCTTTTTTTTTCTCATGTTTTCTTAATTTACAAATAATTTTAATCTTAATGCATAAATTCCTCGTGTATCGATTTGATGCCAAACCCAAAAAACATAGAATAATTTTAATCGACAAAGTACCAGAATGAAGCGGTGCGGCATCATTATCGTTTGAAAGAAACACTGTCCTATGTGAAATCAGATATAAGTCCTTAGAAAATTCTACAATATCAAAAAGGCTGCCTGCTAATTAGCAGACAGTCTTCTTATGTTCTTCATTATTTAGCTTTATGATTTATTTAAAGCAAGTCAGGCTTTCTTATTTCTCTGTGCCTTGATCTCTTCCAGTTCATCAAAGATTACTTCGTTGAGAACCTTGATATAAGTTCCCTTCATACCGGAAGACCTGGATTCAATCACACCGGCACTTTCAAATTTTCTCAATGCATTTACAATTACAGATCTGGTGATTCCCACGCGGTCAGCAATCTTACTTGCAACCAGGATTCCTTCATCTCCGTCGAGTTCATCGAAGATATGAATGATTGCTTCCAACTCTGAGAAGGATAATGTATTAAATGCAGATTTCACAACCTGCTGTTTTCTGTCTTCTTCTGCATTCTCTTCGTGAACTGCACGCATCATCTCCAGACCAACTACAGTTGTACCATATTCACTGACAATAATGTCTTCAATATCATACGGTCTGTCATAGCGGTACATAAATACTGTACCTAATCTTTCTCCTGCGATATCTATCGGATTGATGATTCCCTGATAGCTGCTTGACACATGCTCAAAGCCCAGTGTCTGAAGATTCACATTCTCTTTTGTTGACAATACACCTAAAAATCGCTCGTTCAATAATGAATCCACATATCCGCCAACTTTATCCTCAATCAGCTCGGTAATCTCTTCTACGCCCGGACATAAACTGACGCCCAGAACCTTTCCCTTTTTGCTGAGAACCAGGATATTGGAACTCAGGGTTTCCATCAGAACCTGGCAGATATCATTAAATACGACTTTACTGGAACTGCTGTTATGCAGAAGTTTGTTGATTTTTCTTGTTTTGTCCAGCAACTGAACGCTCATATAGTCCTCCTTTCGCCTTGCATATATCTGAATTCTTTTCTGTTTATCTTTCACTCATCTTAATAATATATGAACAGAAACCTTTTCTGACACTATTTAAGCAATGAACAGTATCTTCACTCTGTTCTGAAAGAAGATTCAGACATACCCGGTCAATAACTTTACTCGTACTTTAATACTACACGTTTCGCAGATAAATTACAAGACAAATTTTATAATTTTTTTATTTATTTTTGCTTTTCTGAAAATAGATTCCTTTTGCAAATATTATTCAATAAATATGGTGTTATTTCGGAATACAGTTTTTCTCAAATCCGGATTATTATTTATTACACTGTATGTATATTACAAACATATTTTATGACAAAAAAATACAGGAAAAGTATCATTCTCTTCCTGTATTTATACTATCTTTTATATTTTCATCTACGAAGATTTTCTAAGCATGTTTAAAAATGCATTCTACTTCTATTTTTCTTCCTTCGTCTCTACATATCCACATGTTTCCTGGCTGCAGACAAGCTTATTCCCCTTTTCCACCATATAGCTTCCACATTTTGGGCATTTCTTTGCGGATGGCTTCTGCCAGGACATAAAATCGCATTCCGGATTATCTTCACATCCGTAATATTTACGTCCTTTCTTGGTTTTCTTAAGAACAAGCTCCTTGCCACATTTCGGGCATGGAACACCAATCTTCTCGAAATATGGCTTTGTATTTCTACACTCCGGGAAGCCCGGGCATGCAAGAAATCGTCCATGTGGACCATATTTGATAACCATGTTTCTGCCACAGTTATCACAGACTACATCTGTGACTTCATCCTGAATGTCAACTTTCTCCAGTTCTTCCTCTGCTGCATCGACATCTCTCTTCAGATCCGGGTAGAAATTGCTGACTACTGTTTTCCATTTAACAGTACCTGCTGCCACACAGTCCAGAAGCCCTTCCATAGTTGCTGTGAAATTCACATCCACGATACTCGGGAATGCCTGCTTCATGATGTTGTTGACAACCTCACCAAGCTCTGTAACATATAGATTCTTCTGTTCTTTAGCCACATAGCGGCGGCTGATAATTGTTGTAATGGTCGGCGCATAGGTACTTGGACGTCCGATTCCCAATTCTTCCATCGTTTTAACCAGGGACGCCTCTGTGTAATGTGCCGGCGGCTGTGTGAAATGCTGCTCTGGTTTCAGTTCTTTGAGTGTGAGCTTCATGCCTTTTTCAAGGCTCTGATTCAGTACATTTCCTTTTTTCTGATCTTCTTCATCTGTGTATACAGACATAAATCCGTCAAACACGATTTTGGATGCAGACACTGTAAAGATATATTCATCTGCCCCGATTTTTACGGAAGTCGTCTCATACTTCGCCGGTGCCATTCTGCTCGCCGCAAATCTTCTCCAGATAAGCTGATACAGTCTGAACTGATCTCTGGACAGAGATTCCTTTAATACAGCCGGTGTACGGCTGATATCTGTAGGACGGATTGCCTCATGGGCATCCTGGATCTTCTGTCCTTTTTTCACTGTTTTCTCTGACTGGGAAACATAACTCTCGCCATACTGTTCAGTGATATATTCTCTTGCCGCAGCATCTGCTTCCTCAGAAATTCGGGTAGAATCTGTACGCAGGTAGGAAATCACACCAACGGTACCATTTCCTTTAATATCGATTCCTTCATATAACTGCTGTGCCAGACGCATCGTCTTCTGTGTAGAAAAGTTTAATGTCTTGGCAGCTTCCTGCTGTAAGGTACTTGTGGTAAATGGCAGAGGTGCATTTTTGATTCGCTCGCCTTTCTTTACCTCAGTAATATCATACTCTTTATCCTTTAAGGAAGCCAGAAGCTCATCCATTTCCTGCTTGTTATGGATGCTCATTTTCTTATCTGTACCGTAGAATTTAGCCTGAAGCGGTTTCTTTTCGCCCTTTACCTGAAATTCTCCGTCAAGACTCCAGTATTCTTCCGGAATAAATGCGTTGATCTCATCCTCTCTGTCACAGATGATACGCAATGCAACAGACTGTACACGTCCCGCACTTAAGCCTCTCTTGACTTTCGCCCAGAGCAGAGGGCTGATACTGTAACCAACCATACGGTCAAGCATACGTCTTGCCTGCTGTGCGTCTACCAGATCCATATCCAGTTCTCTTGCCTGTTTAATGGATGACTTTACAGCTGTTTTTGTGATCTCATTGAAAGTAATTCTGTGCATCTTCTTCGGTTCTTCTTTTAAGGCCTGCATCAGATGCCAGGAAATAGCCTCTCCCTCGCGGTCAGGGTCAGTTGCCAGATAAATCTTATCTGCCTTCTTGGCAGACTTGCGAAGTTTGGCAAGCAGTTCTCCCTTTCCACGTATTGTTATATATTTCGGTTCAAAATCATGCTCTACGTCAATTCCAAACTGGCTCTTGGGAAAATCGCGAACATGTCCGTTTGAAGCTTCCACATCGTAATTCGCGCCAAGAAACTTCTTAATTGTTTTCACTTTTGCAGGTGATTCCACTATCACCAGATATTTCGCCATGCTATCTCTCCTAGTCGTAATCTGTTACTGTTCACTATAGCAATTCTATAAGCGTCCAATAACGCCAAATTCATTCTTTTCACAGCTTATTATTAACCAGATAACGGATTTTTCCCAATCCGGCTAATTCACGTTACTGTTCACTCCGTTCTCAGCAACAGAAATGGCGCATGAACAATAACTTAACTGCATCTTACATAGTAATGTCTCCCGCTTTCTCTTATGAGTCCCTGCAGTGTCAGCTCCACCAGACAGTTGCTTACCTGTGCCGGCGAAAAGCCTGTTTTTCTTACTATGTAATCGGGGTTTTTTGGTCGTAAATCGAGACAACTATACACCAAATTCAAATCACTTGCAAGTCCTAAGTTGTTTTTTTCGTCTGTTTGCAACGCTTTCTCTGCACCGATTCCAAGTTCTTCCAGTATGATTTCCGGGCAGTAGGCAATTCCTGCGCCATCGTAGATCAGCTTATGGCAGCCTCTGCTAAGTGTATCTGTAACAGCACCTGGGATGGCATAGACCATTTTTCCCTGTTCCAGTGCAAAACCTGCTGTAATCAGAGAGCCACTGTTTTCTTTTGCCTCTACCACCAGAACTGCATCTGACAGGGCACTGATGATGCGGTTACGCGCCGGAAAATGCCAGGATACAGGTTCCGAACCCAACGGACATTCACTGATAATCCCGCCATTTTCCCAGAGAATTCTCTCGTAAAGTTTTTTGTTTGTTTTCGGATAACACACGTCAACTCCACTTCCCAGCACCGCAAATGTAGGCATTTTCCCTTCCAGGGCTCCTTTATGCCCTTCTGAATCAATCCCAAGAGCCATGCCGCTGATGATCTGTACTCCTGCCTGACTTAGTTCCTTCGCATAACGGAAAGCCTGGATTCTGCCGTATGGGCTGCACATCCTCGCTCCGATTACTGCTACGGTTATCTTGTCGGGATCAGGCATTCTCCCCTTTACATATAGCTTTGCGGGCATGGAGGGATACTGCATCATTTTTTTCGGATACTCCAGACTTGTTTTTGTGATACATCGGATCTGATCCATGGAATTTCCCAACACCTGATTTCTCTTTCTGTTATTTTTTTCCCAATCTATGCTTTCCGAACTTTCTGAATCGAATTTTTCTACCTCAGTTCTTTCCATATAAAATACCTCGCAGACTTTTATTTTATGACAAAATCTTTATCAAATGCTCTGTAAGAAAGTGCCTCTCCGATATGATGGCTGGCAATGATTTCTTCTTCCTCCATATCGGCAATCGTTCTGGCTACTTTCAAAATTCTGTGATAGGATCTGGCACTGAATGCAATTCTCTCAAACGCTCTCGCAAGCAGCTTTGATGCACTGTCCGTAAGAGGGCAGTATTTATCGATCAGACTGCTTCTCAGCTGTCCGTTGAAACTTATCTTCTCGTCTTTATAACGTTCTTCCTGAATTTTCTGTACTTTTTCTACTCTTTTCCTGATAATTGCAGATGTTTCCCCTTTCTTTCCACAGTGAAGCTGTGCAAAAGAAACCGGCGGTACTTCTGTGCTGATGTCGATCCTGTCCAGGAGCGGGCGGCTGATTTTGCCCATATAATGTGAAATTTCTCCCGACGTACAGGTGCACCGGTTCAAATCCGGATAATATCCGCAGGGACAGGGATTCATCGCGGCACATAGCATAAAATCCGCCGGAAAACTATATGTACCGCTTGCCCTGGCAATCTGAATCACCTTGTCTTCCAGTGGCTGACGCAGAAGTTCCAGACTTGCCCTGGAAAATTCAGGCATTTCATCCAGGAAAAGCACACCTTTATGCGCCAGCGTAATCTCACCGGGACGCGGATTGCGTCCCCCTCCTGCTATTGCCTGTGGCGTACTCGTATGGTGGGGACTTCTAAATGGTCTTTCATTCATCAAAGGATTTTCTCTGGATAAAAGCCCCGCAATACTGTAAATTCTGGTAAGTTCCAGTTTCTCTTCAAATCCCAGACCTGGCATGATCGTAGGAAGTCTTCTGGCAAGCATCGTCTTGCCTGTCCCTGGCGGTCCAATCAGAAGCATGTTATGGAAGCCACTTACTGCAATCTCTGCTGCCCTTTTTGCGCCTTCCTGCCCTTCAATATCTGAGAAATCCATTCCTTTATCCGTATTTCTTGCAGAAATATCCTCCTGGATTTCCATTTTCAGATATGGTTCCGGATTCTGGATGCATTCGATCAGTTCCTTCAGATTCTTTACCCCTGCTACCGGCACATCCTTGATCAGTCTTCCTTCTTTCAGATTCTCATAAGGAACTACGCAGAATCGGCATCCAAGACTTCTCGCACACAATACCATGGGGAGGATTCCCGAAATGCCATGAATCTCTCCGTCCAGTCCGATCTCGCCTGCCATCATGACTCCATTGACATCCCGCGAACTTATGATTTCAAAAGCAGCCAATACTGCGGCTGCGACCGGAACATCAAAGCCGGCACCTTCTTTCTTCATATCCGCAGGTGCGAAATTAACAGTGATTCTCTTTGGTGGAAACTGATAGCCGTTATTCTTAAGTGCTGTACGTACTCTGTCCTGGGCTTCTTTTACCTGAGCGGATGGAAATCCTACCATTATAAAGGAAGGAAGTCCGTTACTTACATCTGCTTCAACCTGGACAGGACATACTTCTACCCCTAAAATTGCAGCTGATAATACACTTGCAAACAAATTTTCTCCTTTCCAGATGCATAAATCTCCCCGATGTGATTTATACATATCATATATCTATACATATCCATACTGAATAATTGCTCTGCTTATTACTGTCTATTGTAGTTCATAACGATTGCAAGACACCGAATAGACAAAAACATGTAACAGAAGCAAAGTTTTATCTTATTCGGCTAAATATTGCTTTTTTTACTTTATGGGATTACCATAACCTGAACGGTCATGTATTATTTCAGAAATCAGAATTGAATAAAGATATTTTTATTATAGTCCATTTTGCTCCATTTTGCAAGAGTGCAATTTGTTCTGTTTTATACTTTTTTATATCAGAGCATGTTTGAAAAAAATTTTCTGCAAGATGTGTGTCACAATTTGCGGGATGATTTTTTAAACACTCTCCATAGGGAAGGAGGTACCCCACATGAAATTTCAGCGTATTCAGGATTTACGCACAGATGCTGATCTGTCCCAGAAACAGCTTAGCGAAATTCTTCACATCAGCCAGCGTTCCTATTCACACTATGAAACCGGATCACGTAACATTCCTGTCGAAATGTTGATCAGACTGGCAAATTATTATGACATAAGTGTTGACTATCTGGTAGGGCGCACTGACAAAAAAGAGATGAATAAATAAAAAGCAAAAAGGATTCCTGTAACTTCTGATGTTACCTGAATCCTTTTGTTTTTCTTTTGCTTTTTCATGACTGTAGATCATATTCACAGTCAATATTTTTCTTATGTAGCTTCCCATTATCCTCTGATCATAACACCATCTACGGAAGGGTGAACTTTAGCGCCTTCCGCTTTCGTTTTTGTTTTAATCTTCACATACAGAATCCCGTTATCAAAAGTGAAATAGCCTTTTGCTACATTTCCCAGGGAATCTGTAAAGGAAAATCTTGACGCATTTCCCGCTACGGATTTCTTTACCGTAGCTTCACAGGTGGCTGTTTTTTTCTTATTTGTCTGCGAATAAGTAAATGTAACCGACTTCTGGCTTAGTTTCGTAATCTCGATCACAACCCTGCCATTCTTACTGTGCCAGCTTCCCAGATAATCATCCGGGTCAAAAACATAGGCTCTTTCCAGCACAGGTGTCGGCGTTACCGTAGGAATTGGTGTCGGAATCGGGGTTGGCGTAGCTGCCGGTGTAGGTGTTACAGTTGGAACACTTTCCAGTGCCGCGATTGCTTCTGCCTTGCGCTGCTGCCTGTCCTCATTCTCCCGCTGACGAATCAACAGAATGCCTGCAAATATAAGCAGGACAAACAGGATAATCACAAATATCAGAAGCTTCTTAAGCCTTCTTTTCTTTTTGTTCCTTTTCTGATTGTTTACTACCGGCAAATTCTACGTCTCCTCTTTTTTGTACTTCTATATCGTATTTACTTTCTATCTACATTTCCAGTTATCATTCTATGCAGAAATATTGTAACTATTCAATACCTTCACAGTTACGAAATATTATTCTTTTCCATCCCAGCAATAAGTACAGAGTTTGCATGGAGAGATTCCGATAGAAGCCTTCAGATCGTCAAGTCTGTGGAATTTCAGGGATGTAAAGTTCAGTTCCTTACGGATCTCTTCCAACATTTCTTTGTAATTAGTTGAATTCGGATCTGCGTAGTCTGCCAGTATCCTATCACTGACATTCTCTCCCTCACGTTTCGCGATCACACGTCTTGTGATCAGATCCATCTCTGATTTGGAACGTGAGAAGTTCAGATATTTACATCCATACAGAAGCGGCGGGCATGCAGGACGGATATGTACTTCCTTTGCACCATTTCTGTAAAGGAATTCTGTTGTTTCTCTTAACTGTGTTCCACGTACGATAGAATCATCGATCATAAGAAGGCTCTTATCTTTGATCAGACGGTGTACCGGAATCAGTTTCATTCTGGCAATCAGATTTCTCTGGCTCTGCTGAGTAGGCATGAAAGATCTCGGCCAGGTTGGTGTATATTTAATAAACGGGCGGGCAAAAGGTACGCCTGACTGGTTCGCATATCCGATGGCATGTGCAATACCAGAATCCGGAACTCCGGCTACGATATCCGGGTTTACTTCGCCTTTGTCACGTTTTGCCAGCATATCACCACAGTGATAACGCATTTCTTCTACATTAACGCCTTCATAAGTTGAAGTCGGATATCCGTAATATACCCACAGGAAAGAACAGATACGCATCTCTTCGCCAGGCTTCTGCAGAGTTTCCACTCCATCCGGAGTCACTGCAACGATCTCGCCAGGTCCCAGTTCTTTCAGGTCTTCATATCCTAAATTCAGATATGCAAAACTTTCAAAGGATACACAGCAGGCATCTTCTTTCTTGCCTATGATCAACGGAGTTCTTCCCAGACGGTCACGTGCTGCCAGCAATCCCTTAGGTGTCAGGATCAGCATCGTCATAGAACCTTCGATTACTTCCTGCGCATAACGGATTCCTTCGATCATATTGTCCTTCTGGTTAATCAGGGCAGCTACCATTTCTGTAGGGTTGACACTTCCTCCGCTCATTTCCAGGAAATGTGTACATCCATTCTTGAAACAGGTTGCGATCAGCTCATCCATGTTGTTGATTTTTCCAACTGTAGTGATTGCAAAATTTCCCAGATGGGAACGTACCAGCAGCGGCTGTGGCTCATTATCTGAAATACATCCGATTCCTAAATTTCCTTCCATCTCACCGATATCACCGTCAAATTTTGTTCTGAATGGTGCATTTTCGATATTATGGATTACACGGTCGAAGCCACGTTTCGAATCATATACTGCCATACCGCCTCTGCGTGTTCCCAGATGGGAATGATAATCAATTCCGAAGAAAAGGTCCAGAACGCAACTGGACTTTGATGCTACTCCAAAAATTCCACCCATTATCGTATTCTCCTTTTGTCCATCATCTCAGGGCATATCTGCCCGCCTCATAATATTTTTTTATCGTTACTGTTTATCACACAACACTACTCATTATATAGAACACAATTTTATAAGTAAAGAGTTTTATCGCCTGTAAAACCAACCTCTTTTTGGCGTTTGCTTACAAATTTTGGATATTTTTATTCTAAAATCTATCCGCCTGGTTCTTATTTTTTCTCTTTGATAGTACCTTTTCTGTATGCATCCAGAAGCTGGATCAGTTCCTGAATTCTCTCTTTTAACGCATGACCGGTATCTGTATCACCTACCAGCTGACGTCTTGACATGTAGCTGACTGCTACACGATTTGATACGATATCTGTCTCTTTTGCTACCGCATCTGCTTTGGAAGTAAATGGCTCGTGAGCTGTAAGATTTAATCCATAAGAATTATAAATCAGTGTATATCCTGCAATACCTGTAACTTTTCTGTATGCCTTGGAGAAGCCTCCGTCAATAACGATAACCTTGCCATTGCATTTGACCGGGCTTTCTCCCTCACTCTGATGTACAGGTACATGACCATTGATAATATGGCCCTTCTCCGGATCCAGACCAAATTCACGCAGCATATTATCAACTACTTCTTCATTCTCCCAGAGTCGGTAATATGCATTCTTTTTCTCCTCATGTGTGGACGGATCTTCTATAAAATAACGCTCAAAAGTACTCATCTTACTCTTGCCAAACAACGGAGAATTCGGTGCTGCCCAGATATACCACATGATATCCCGGCCTTTCTTCTGCTCATCTTTTCCTACAGAATAAAAAGCTCTGCGTACATAGGCTTCCAGCACATCATACAATTCTTTTCCTTTATAGCTTTTCCCATAAATCTGTACTTCACGGAAGGTTCCATCCTCATTTAACGGGATACTTCCATGAAACAGAAGATTCCCATTATATACTGTATAAAGGCCTCCTTTATCCAGTAACAGCCGGATATGATTCTGCAGCTTCTCGCAGTTTCTGAATGCAGAAGACAGCTTGTCCATAACCTCTTTTTCCCCGTCTGTAAGCTCGTATGGATGCTTCCAGTCAATCGTCGGGAAGTTGCTGTCCCGGAGAGGATATTCTTTTCCATCCGGCAGGGTGATTGTTCCTTTTTCAGGATTGATTCTATGTAAAAGTGCCCTGTCTTCCATCTGGAACTCTTTATGCTTTCGCACCAGTTTTCCTTCTAATTTAAACTGGATCACTGCAATCGCTTTGTGCATTTTTTTGCCGAGTTCTTCTTCCAGAACATTGTAATTTGAAGCGCCTTTCATGGCAAAAATATCACATGGATCATCCTTATATGCTTCCATGACAAAGGTTGCAAGCGGCAGCATATTGATACCGTATCCATCTTCCAGAATATCCAGATTTCCATAACGGATGCTGTTTCTCACTACCGTTGCAATACATGCTTTCTGACCTGCTGCCGCACCCATCCAGACTACATCATGGTTACCCCACTGGATGTCCAGGGAATGGTACTGCATCAGACGGTCCATGATAAAATGTGGTGCCGGGCCTCTGTCGTAAATATCCCCCAGGATATGCAGGTGATCTACGACAAGACGCTGAATCAGTTCTGCAAGTGCAATGATAAAGTTCTCTGCACTGCCGATTTCAATAATGGTATTTACAATGGCATCATAATAAGCTTCTTTATCCAGGACCTCCGCTTTCTCTGTGATCAGCTCTTCGATCACATATGCATAGTCTGCCGGAAGCGCTTTTCTTACTTTTGATCTGGTATATTTGGAAGCTGTTGTCTTACATATTTCAATCAGACGATACAGAGTAATCTTGTACCAGTTTTCCATATCATCCTCTGTTTCCTTTACCAGATCCATCTTCTCTCTTGGATAATAAATCAGTGTCGCCAGAGAACGTTTGTCATTATTTCCAAGCGTGTGTCCGAATACGTCATCTATTTTCTTTCGCACTGCACCGGAACCGTTTCGCAATACATGGGAAAATGCCTGATACTCTCCATGAAGATCGGACATAAAGTGTTCCGTTCCCTTTGGAAGGTTCAGAATCGACTGGAGATTAATAATCTCCGTAGATGCTTTTCCAATTGTAGGATAAATTTCTGCAAGTCTCTGTAAATATCTAAGCTCCTCTTTCTTCATATCCATCTCCTTATATCTTCTATCTCATCCCGTAAAATCAAACAGTGACATCTGGTTCGACTGCGGAATATCTCCAAATAATTTCAGATCATCCATCAGATCAATAACTGTCTTGCTGACTTTAGTTCTGTCGCGGAAGTCGTCTTTTGACAGGAATTTGCCTTGTTTTGCGGCATCTACAACGGCATCTGCGGCCTTATCTCCGAGTCCGTCAATGGTCGCAAGTGATGGCATCAGTTTTCCGTCCACAATCTGGAATCGCTGCGCTTTTGCAGTGTAAAGATCGATTGGAACGAACTCAAAACCTCTTGCATACATCTCCTGCACGATACGCATATCCTTCAGGGTATCCTGCTCTTTCTTAGATGCAGCATCGCCTTTCTTACGGATTTCTGCCATATAATATTCCAGACGTTCTTTACCCATGCACATCAGTTCATAGGAAAAAGCTGTCGCACGGATACTAAAGTATGCCGCATAATAAGCCAGCGGCTGAAATACCTTATACCACGCAATTCGGTATGCCATCATAACGTAAGCCGCCGCATGGGCTTTCGGGAACATGTACTTGATCAGCTTACAGGACCAGATATACCAGTCCGGTACATCATGTTCCTTCATCGTTGTGATCCACTCATCACGCAGGCCTTTTCCCTTACGGACACTCTCCATAATGGTAAATGCAAGACCACTTTCCACACCTTTTCCGATCAGATAGATCATGATATCATCTCGGGTACAGATGGCAGTAGAAATTGTAGCCGTGCCATTCTGGATCAGTACCTGCGCATTTCCAAGCCATACATCTGTACCGTGGGAAAGTCCTGCAATACGAATCAGGTCTGAAAAGTATTTCGGCTTGGTATCGATAAGCATCTGCATGGCAAAGTCTGTACCGAATTCCGGGATTCCCAGGCATCCAAGCTTACATCCACCAATATCCTCCGGCTCGATTTTCAATGCTTTCGTGCTTGCAAATAATGACATGACATCCCTCTGATCCAGCGGAACATCCCTCGCACTGATGCCGGTCAAATCCTCCAGCATTCGGATCATGGTCGGATCATCGTGTCCCAGTATATCAAGCTTCAGCAGGTTTCCATCAATGGAATGATAATCAAAATGCGTGGTGATAATATCACTGTTTACGTCATTCGCAGGATGCTGGACAGGTGTAAATTTCTCGATTTCCTCTCCCACCGGAAGTACAATGATACCTCCCGGATGCTGTCCTGTGGTACGGCGGACTCCTGTGCACCCCTGCACGATACGGTTGATCTCACAGTAACGTTTATGCACGCCGCGTTCCTCGAAATAATTCTTCACATAACCGAATGCCGTTTTCTCTGCCAGTGTACCGATAGTTCCGGCTTTAAACGTCTGTCCTTTACCAAAAATAACCTCTGTATATCGATGTGCATTTGCCTGATATTCTCCTGAGAAGTTAAGGTCAATATCAGGCTCCTTATCTCCCTTGAATCCAAGGAATGTTTCAAAAGGAATATCAAATCCCTCTTTCTTCATTTTTGTCCCACATTTCGGACAGATTTTATCAGGCATATCGCACCCTGCCATACCTGCGTATTGCTTTACTTCCGGCGAATCGAAATCACTGTATTTACAATCCGGATTCGGACATAAATAATGCGGCGGCAGAGGATTTACCTCTGTGATACCGGACATTGTAGCCGCCAGGGAAGATCCTACTGATCCTCGCGAACCTACCAGATATCCGTCCTCATTAGACTTCCACACCAGTTTCTGTGCGATAATATACATTACGGCGTAACCATTCGAAATAATAGAGTTCAGTTCTCTATCCAGACGGCTTTCCACGATCTCCGGCAGGGGATCTCCGTACATTTCATGTGCCTTTGTGAAGCAGATATTCTTCAGATCCTGGTCAGAATTTTCAATGACCGGTGGGAATTTATCCGGATGGATCGGGGAAATTTTCTCGATCATATCCGCAATCTTATTGGTGTTCGTAATGACAACTTCCTCAGCTTTCTCACTTCCCAGATAGGAGAATTCCTCCAGCATTTCTTCCGTAGTACGCAGATATAATGGTGCCTGTTCATCCGCATCCGAGAAACCATTTCCAGCCATAATAATACGTCGGTATACCTCGTCCTGAGGATCCATAAAGTGCACATCACAAGTAGCTACAACAGGTTTCTTAAACTGCTCTCCAAGCTTGACGATCTTTCTGTTTATCTCTTTTAAATCTTCCTCAGAATTGATCATATCATGCTTGTCATCCGCGATCATAAATTTATTATTTCCAAGCGGCTGAATTTCCAGATAGTCATAAAAATTAACCAGTCTGGCAATCTCCGTATCCGGTGCATTTCGCAGTATTGCCTGATACAGCTCTCCTGCCTCGCAGGCACTTCCCACCAGAAGACCATCCCTATGCTCTTCCAGCACACTCTTCGGTACACGAGGACGTCTGTGATAATATTTCAGATGAGACTGGCTTACCAGTTTATACAGATTAATACGTCCCGTCTCATTTCTGGCAAAAATAATCGCGTGGTAAGTTGGTAACTTCTTAATAGTATTGGCCGATACCGCTCCCTGTTTATTCATCTCATCCACATCAAGAATATCTCTGTCCGCCAGCATTTTGACAAATTTTACAAAAATCTCTGCTGTACATGCGGCATCGTCTACTGCACGATGATGATTCTCCAGTGAAACACCTACTGCTTTTGCAACCGTATCCAGCTTAAATCTGTTCAATGCAGGCAACAGGAAACGCGCCATTCCGACCGTATCCACGTAAGTAAAATCATGCTTGATTCCCAGTCTGTCGCAGTTTTTCATAATGAATCCCATGTCAAAGTCCGCATTATGTGCAACCATTACCGCCCCCTTGCTGAATTCAAGGAATTTTGGCAGAATTTCTTCGATTGTCGGCGCATCCATTACCATGCTGTCATTAATGCTTGTAAGCTGTTCAATGCGGAACGGGATCGGTACTTTTGGGTTTACAAACGTGGAAAAACGATCGGTAATCTCTCCGTTCTCTACCAGTACCGCGCCAATCTCAATAATCTGACAGGTCAGAGAAGAGAAGCCTGTTGTCTCAATATCAAAGACTACAAATCTTCCATCCAGTTTCTGTCCTTTTCCATTTGTCACCATACCCTTTAAGTCATCTACAAGGTAAGCTTCCATACCATACAGAACCTTGAAATCAGAGTCCTTCGGCACACATCCGCCCCATGCATCGAAGCAGTGATTTGCCTCGGGAAATGCCTGAACGACACCATGGTCTGTGATGGCAATGGCAGGATGTCCCCACTCATAGGCACGTTTTACCAGAGATTTGGCATCTGTGACACCATCCATATCGCTCATCTTCGTATGGCAGTGAAGTTCAACTCTTTTCTGAGGAGTGGTATCCACCCTGGCTGTGGTAAAGTTGGCAATCTTTTTGATTCCCGCGATAGACGCGATCGTCAGTTCACTGTCAAATCTGTCCACGGTCGTTACACCGCGAAACTTCAGAAATGCACCTTTCTTTACATGCTCTGTGACTTCCGGAACCTGCTCGTTTCGAAGGAACATCTTCACTACAATACTGTCAGTAAAGTCTGTAATCGGGAAAATCAGAATCGTCTTTTCATTTCGAATCTCTCTGGCTTCAACATCCATAACCTGTCCGCGGACAATGACCTCACCCATCTCACCGGTGATTGTTTCAAGGGCAACTGGTTCGCCCTCAAAATCTCTTCCATAGATAACATCCGGATTGCTGTCTCGTCTGAATCCACCGCGGAAATCACCTTTTTTATTGTCTTTTCGATCAGCAAATGCGGACTTTTTGTCCTTCTTTTCCTGCTGTGATTTATCTGCTTTCTTCTCTGCCTTTTTTTCCGTTGTTTCACTTTCTTCAGTCTGTGAAGTCTCCTCCGTTTTGGCATTCATCTTTGCATGACGAATTACGTTCTCTACTTCCTGAGCAATCTGAACTGCTGCATTCTTACGGTATTTGCTCTCCTGCGTTTCTGTAAACTCCAGCTCCACTTTCAAATCCATCCCGCATCTCTCGCAGAAAACTTTCTGCAGATATTCGATCAGAATCTCGCTTTTTTCTCTGGCTATTACCGAGTCAGGAAGAATCATATGAAGATCATTTGCACCCGGAAAAGTAATCTGTGCCTGCTTGAACATGTTATATTCCAGCATATTGTAATTGCGCAGTTCCAGTTCCATACTGGATCGGTATGTGTCCAGGAAATTCTGTGGCGTGTACTGCCCTGATAAATGAAACTTCTCTATTACGGTAACCGTAACGCCCAGTCCTGCAAAAATCTGCCTCTCTATCTGCTCTTCCAGGGCAAAAATATGCTTCTTATGAATCCAGCGTTCACTTTTTATATATACCCAGATATGAGTCTTGGAAGGATTGCAGGAAACTCTGGTTACAAACACCATGTCCAACAGCTCTTCCAGTTCTTTTTTCACTTTTAAATTGGGAAATACGTCAAAAAAATCTTTTTCCAAAATAGAATCTCCTCTTTATATAAATGAAGCAAAGATAATCTCTGCTTCATTGCAAAGATTATTTTTTCCAGTTTAAAAGTTCCTCCCGCAAGGTATCCAAAAGCTCCTCTTCCGGAACCTTTTTAATGATCTCGCCATGTTTGATCAGAAGTCCGACACCAACACCGCCTGCAATTCCGATATCTGCTTCTTTTGCTTCTCCAGGTCCGTTTACCACACATCCCATAACCGCTACTTTAATATCAAGCGGGATATCCTGCACCATAGTTTCTACCTTGTTTGCAAGACCGATCAGATCAATCTGTGTACGTCCGCAGGTTGGACATGACACGACTTCCACGCCGCCTTTGCGAAGTCCAAGTGTCTTCAGGATACGTTTTGCTGACTTGATTTCTTCCAGAGGTGCGCCTGTAAGGGAAACCCGGATGGTATCACCGATTCCCTGATTCAGAATGATTCCCAGACCGATCGCTGATTTGATATTTCCGGAATACAGAGTTCCTGCTTCTGTGATTCCTACATGAAGTGGATAGTTTGTTTTTTCTGCGATCAGTTCATGTGCTTTTGCACACATGAGAACGTCTGAAGATTTAATACTGATGACAAGATTATCATAGCCTAATTCCTCGATAATGTGTACTTTATCCAGCGCACTCTCAACCAGTCCTTCTGCTGTAACACCATGATATTTTTCCACAAGCTCCTTCTCCAGCGAGCCACTGTTTACACCGACACGGATTGGGATGTTGCGTTCCTTCGCCACATCAACGACTGCTTTAATACGCTCTGTATTTCCGATATTTCCCGGATTGATGCGTATTTTATCCGCTCCGTTTTCCATCGCTGCGATAGCCAGACGATAGTCGAAATGAATATCTGCTACCAGTGGAATATGAATCTGTTTCTTGATTTCTTTTAACGCTTTTGCAGCTTCCATAGTAGGTACTGCGCAACGAATAATGTCGCATCCTGCCTGCTCCAGCGCAAGGATCTGTGCTACGGTCTGCTCTACGTCTTCTGTCTTTGTGTTCGTCATGGACTGGATTAAAACAGGGTTGCCACCACCGATTTTTCTGTCTCCGATCCGGATGACTTTTGTATGATCTCTGTACATAATTACCTCTTTATTCTTTCCTATAATAATCTCACAGAATGCTCCATTCTATCCAGTCTGGCATCGGTAAGATTCTGCGGAACCGGAGATTAAGTGCATTATTCTCTGAAATTATTATAAACATCTTCTACCAGAAGCAGGAGCGGCCGAGTTCCCGGCAGCTCCCGCCCAATTTTCGTTATCCGTAACTATTCAGCTCCCTCACAAAATAATAGACTGCTGAACATATACAATCATTTATCTACTGTCTGATTTCCAGAAGTTTCCGCTTCAGTTCATCTTCCATGCGGCGCATTTCTGACTCTGCCGCCTGCCTCTTCTGGCGTCCTTCCATCTGGATGCGCATTACATCATCCAGTGTCTGAATCAGATCTGCATTTGTTTTCTGAAGTGTCTCAAGGTCAACAATCCCTCTTTCAGATTCCTTCGCTATTTCAACCGTTGCCGTATGAAGCATCTCTGCGTTTTTCCTGAGAAGTTCATTTGTAATATCTGTCACCTGTCTCTGCGCCTGTGTCGCTTCTGCAGAATGAGCGATTCCAAGCGCAAGCACCATCTGGCTCTTCCATAACGGAATCGTATTTACGATTGTTGTCTGGATTTTCTCTACCATTACGGTATCATTATTCTGAATCAGACGGATCTGCGGTGCTGTCTGCATGGCAATCGTACGGGTAAGCTCCAGATCATGCAGCTTCTTCTCAAAACGATTGCATTTCTCATCCAGATCCCTCGCTGCCTGCGCATCCTCAGGAAGTCCGCTCATCATCGCCTTATTTTTCAACTCTTCAAGTTTTCCGTTTCTGGTTTCTTCCAGTTTCTTTTTGCCAGCAAGGATATACATGGTAAGTTCTTTAAAGTAATTCAGGTTCTGCTCATACATCTTGTCCAGCATAGCGGAATCCTTCAGCAGACGCACCTGATGCTGCTGAAGGGAATCTGTGATTTTCTCAATACTGACCTCTGCCTTGTCATATTTGTTCTTCAGATTCTCAATCTTAGAAGACTGTTTCTTAAAGAATCCAAAAAATCTGCCGCCATCATCCTGCGCATCAAAATCTCTTAATTCTCCAACCACATTCGTGATCAGATCTCCGATTTCTCCCAGATCCTGCATCTTCACGTTCTCTAATGCAGTGTCTGAGAAATCTGCCATCTTCTTCTGTGTTCCGGCACCATACTGAAGAATCTGGTTTGTGTTCTCAATATCGATTTTTGCTGCAAATTCATTTACCATCTGCTGCTCTGCCGGTGTCAGTGCCGGAGCTTCTTCTTTTGGCTGTGGCTGCTCCACTTTTACAGGCTCCTCTTTTTTCTCGAATTCCCCAAGATCTGGTTCCAGTGTTAATGATGGTCCTTCCATTTCAAAATCTTTAAATTCTTCTCCCATGGCATCTCCTTTTTTATCAGGCTTTTTTCAGGTTTTTCTCATATTTTCAGTAATTCTGATTCTTATTCCTGACTAAACCTGCTGTTTTTGTTTTATAGCGTTTCATAGTTATCAGTTCTTCTTCATTTTTGCAAAATCATCATCTGTCAGGCCTTCCTGCGCCAGCAATGTATGCAGTACGGAAATATCACTTGACACATCCCATACAGTGTCCTGAAAAACAGAATCCAGAAGTTTCTCAAATGCCTGGTTAAGCGTATCCAATGTATCCTCTATTTCTTTCTTGGATGACTGGATGTTCTCTCCCTGAACAGGCTGCTGATCCATTTCCTCATAGGCATCCAGTAATTTCACTGTCATAGGCAGATAATAATTCATCAGTTTTTTCAGATCCGGAATAATCTCCGGATGCTTTTCGGCACGTTCAAAAATCTTCTCCACGATTAGTTCCATTCTGGATATCTTAGCTGAGATTTCCACTCCCGGAATGGCATCATTACTCTTATGAATCTTATCCAGAAATTCATTTCCTCTGTCCAGTACTTCCTGCACTTCAGGAGATGTATTCTCTCTGTTTCTCTCCTGCTCTTCCTGACGTCTCTTTTCTTCCTGCTGCTTCTGCTCAAGTGCTTTCTGCGTCTGAGTGTATTGCTGATAAGTCTCATTACTTGTGATCAGGCAGGTCTCCTGCGCATCAATATGTCCCTGACGGAACCACCCGTCATCGATCATTTTCTTAATATCTTTCTTTACAAATTTCACCGGCTTATTTACCGCAACAGAAAGCTGTTCAAAATTGCAATAGGTATGCACTCCCAGCGTACCGATATATTTCTGAAAACGTTCCAGCTTTCCAAGCTTCTTAAGTCCTCCGGCAAGAAGACCTGCACCGGTCAGTGCTCCGGCCGCCATAAAGCATGTACCGCCAAACACAAGTGAACTCATATGTCCAACCGCACCGAAAATAGCCAGAACCAATGTTCCTAGTCCCATACCACTTGCAAGAATACCACCTGAGACAGAAAGCATCAGACCTTTCATTCTTCCGCCGGTGTTCTTCTCATACAGAGTCAGCATTCGTTCTTTTGCTTTCTCATTTTCCAGGCTTTTTTGTTCCTCTTGTTCACGTTCCCGTCTGCGTCGTTCTTCAAATTCTTTTGTCTTATTCTGATATGTTCCCTGATTCTGTGAACCAAATACGCTGTTCAGACCATTCCTGATTGCTTCACTTCCGGAATCTACTGCGGAATTTACTGCATTGTTTACAGTCTGTCCCACTGTCTGTTTGATATCCTCTGTCATCTGCCGGTAATCTTTAGTGGAAACTGCTGTATCTATGATTTTTTTTATCTTGTCCCCAAGCTCGCCTAATTCGTCAAAATTTTCGCTCATGTTTTCCTCCATTTTTCTATTCCATATTATAGCGAAATACCTTGTAAAAAACAAGACTTTCGCCTGTCAGTCATCTAAAAAGAAAAATAGAAGTTACTGTTCACTCCGTTCACAGCAACACGCTTCGCGGAATAGTGGAGTGTGAACAGTAACAAATAGAACGTATAAATTTACTTATACGTTCACGACCACTGATCCGGTAATATTCCTTTGTCTGTTCATACATCCCTTTGTCTGTGTTTATACTGCCGGACTTTCGATTTTTTACATTTTTTTCTTAATTTTCTGGCAAAATTGGAATTTCCCCATTGAACTTAGCAAGCAAAAGTTTTACAATGGTAAAGAGATAAACAGTAATCACACCTGAAATACTGTAAATATGTGTGAACGGAGGAAAGATTCATTATGGAAAAAAAGAATATCGACTGGAGCAGCCTTGGCTTCGGTTATGTACAGACTGATTATCGTTATGTATCAAAATTTAAAGATGGCGCATGGGATGCCGGTGAACTTACAACTGACCCTAATGTAACACTCAACGAATGTGCAGGTGTTTTTCAGTATGCACAGACTGCTTTCGAAGGAATGAAAGCTTACACAACAGAAGACGGACGTATCGTTACTTTCCGTCCTGACTTAAACGCAGAACGTATGGCAAACTCCGCAAAGAGACTGGAAATGCCAGTATTCCCGGAAGATCGTTTCGTTGATGCCATCGTACAGACAGTAAAAGCTAACGCAGCATATGTTCCACCATATGGCTCAGGTGCTACTTTATATGTCCGTCCGTATATGATGGGTACAAACCCGGTTATCGGTGTTAAACCTGCTGATGAGTATATGTTCCGTGTATTCACTACACCTGTAGGACCATACTTCAAAGGCGGCGCTAAGCCAATCACAATTCGTGTCAGCGATTTCGACCGTGCTGCACCTCATGGAACAGGTCATATCAAAGCTGGTCTTAACTATGCAATGAGCTTACATGCAATCGTAGATGCTCACAAGAACGGATTCGATGAGAACATGTATCTTGATGCAGCTACACGTACAAAAGTAGAAGAAACAGGCGGTGCTAACTTTATCTTCGTTACTAAAGATGGTAAAGTTGTAACACCAAAGTCCGATAGTATCCTTCCTTCTATCACACGTCGTTCCTTAATCTATGTCGCTAAGGAATATCTTGGATTAGAGGCTGAAGAAAGAGAAATATACTTCGACGAAGTAAAAGATTTCGCTGAATGTGGTCTCTGCGGTACTGCTGCAGTTATCTCTCCTGTTGGAAAGATCGTTGACCATGGCAAGGAAATCTGCTTCCCAAGCGGAATGGAGAAAATGGGTCCGGTTATCCAGAAACTCTATGATACATTAACAGGAATCCAGATGGGACGTATTCAGGCTCCTGAAGGATGGTTAAAGGTTATCGAATAATTTTTTCTGTAAATAGCAAATCCTGCAGAACACCGTTTCTTGTTTCTGCAGGATTTTTTATTTACACATTTCTTTTGTCTCTCAAAGCCGGCTATTCTGATTTTCTTTTCCCGGCTTGCTCGTTATTGCCGTCAAACTTTTATTTTCTGTCTTATTTCTTTCTCTCATACTTCACAAACTGGTATTCCAGGTCAAAATATGTCTGCTCATCGCTCTCTGCTGTGATCTCCCATTCATCGTCTTCATCCAGATTCGGGAAGTGGCTGTCTGCTTCATAGGCAAAGTCAATCTTTGTAACGTGTGCCACATCACAGTATGGAAGCATCTGTTCATAAATGCTGTCACCGCCAATGCAGTAAACATCTTCTGTCGGATATTTCTTTATTTCTTCCAGTGCTTCTTCAATGCTGTGTACTACAATTGCGCCTTTGGCATCATAATCTTTATTTTTTGTGATTACGATATTAGTTCTGTTTTTCAGTGGCAGTCCATTCGGGAAGCTTTCCAGAGTTTTTCTTCCCATCACTACTACTTTTCCACTTGTTTCTTCGCGAAACATCTTCATATCTGCCGGAATGCTTACAAGAAGCTTGTTATCCTTACCGATTCCCCAATTCTGATCTGCTGCTACAATAACATTCATTATAAATTTTCCTCTCTTACTTATTCTTCTATAGTTTCGTTCTTTTAAAGGTATTTGCTCCAGTACTGTAAGCTATCTAATAAATAAAACTACTATCTCTTTGTATTTCATAAATCAGCAACAAAATTAAATAGCCACCGGGATATTCTTGATCTGCGGCCATGTCTCATAGTTTTCTACAATCAGATCATCCGTTGTAAACTGATAGAAGTCCTTCACTTCCGGATTAAGTTTAACGATTGGTGCCGGATAAGGTTTTCTCTTGATCATTTCTTTTACCACAGGAATGTGACGGTCATAAATATGACAGTCAGCAACCACATGAAGCAGTTCTCCTGCCTCCATATCACATACCTGTGCGATCATCATAAGCAGAATTGCATACTGGCAGACATTCCAGTTATTTGCTGTAAGAATATCCTGAGAACGCTGATTGAGGATTGCATTCAATGTCAGTTTCTCATTTTCCGGTGTCTGAGTTACATTAAATGTCATAGAGTATGCACATGGATACAGGTTCATCTCGTGAAGATCCTGATGCACATAAATATTTGTCATGATCCTACGGCTGAATGGATTGTTTTTCAGATCATAGATGACTCTGTCTACCTGATCCATCATGCCTTCTTTATACTGATGTTTCACTCCAAGCTGATATCCGTATGCTTTACCGATAGAACCGTTTTCATCTGCCCAGCTATCCCAGATATGGCTGTGAAGCTCATGAATGTTATTGGATTTCTTCTGCCAAATCCAGAGAATCTCATCCATAGCACTCTTTAATGCAGTACGTCTAAGTGTCATGGCCGGAAATTCTTTTCGAAGGTCATATCGGTTTACCACACCAAATTTCTTAATTGTGTAGGCAGGTGTTCCGTCCTCCCACACCGGGCGGACCTTCTCTCCTTCTGTGCTCGTACCATTCTCCAGGATATCCTGGCACATTTTTATAAATACATCATCTGCGTAACTCATTATTTTCTACTCTCTCACTTTCTTATTTTCTCTGTTGCTTTCTATATTTCTCTTACTGCATTATAACATTTCTGTTTTTTCCACTCAACTGTCCATTACTGTTCACTCCGTTCTCAGTAACACGCTTCGCGATGCAGAAAATATGAACCTCCTTGTGCTAAGCCCAAGGAGTATCGTTTGCTTCACAAACTTAATTTATGCTATTCGCATAAATTCGCGCGGTATGTCTCGGGATTTTGGCATTTTCATGCCAAAACGCCTCGCGGAATAGTGGCGTGTGAACAGTAACAACTGTCCTGACTTTATTTACGTTACTTGAGACAAAGTGAATTAATCTATTCATGCAGCAGCCACAATTTCTTCTCCAGACATCTGAATTCTACCCGCGTTACATCTCCGCAATATTCTCCATCTGCATGAAGAACCATTGGTTTATCAAGCAGCACTCGAAACCCGTTTTCTTCCCTGATATTAAATCCATTGATTCTCTCCTGTTTCGCCGCCACCAGAAATGGAAGAAGGAAAAATGTCTGCCATTTGGCAATACCTGAAGCGCTACTCAAAGACAGTCTGCCATCCTCCGGTGAAGCTTCTGGTGCCATCGGGACACCACCACCTTCTGCCGGCAGATTCATGGCAGCTGCGAAGATCATTTTCGGCAGGATAAATCCACCATGTTCTGTTATCACTTTTGCATTTGCAGTTTCCATTGTAAAAAGTGACTGCACCGTTAATGCAAGATATGTAAGTTTTCCCAGATGGAAGCGGTTTAAAACCTGCTTCAGTCTGGAATGGAGAGCTTTCTTGCACACCAGTGCATCCAGCCCAAGTCCGGCACTGATGCCAAAAATCCGCGGTTTATCACAGCCATCCCAGTTTACCTGTCCAAGATCTATCCTGTAAAGTTCTTCTCCCCGCTGATCTTTTCTGATACTGGCACAGATCTGTTTCAGACTTTCCTTCGGTGTTTTTGGCAATTTTAAGTTTCTGCCAAAATCATTTCCCGAACCTGTCGGAATCACTCCAAGCCGTACCCGGTCAAAATCTGCGATTCCATTCAGAACCTCGTTGATCGTTCCATCGCCGCCAACTACGATCAGATAAATAGGATCATCACCCTTCATGGAAGAAATCTTCTCTGCCAGCTTCGTCGCATGTCCCTGATATCTGGTTGTATGCGCCACATATTTTATTTTATACCCGCGAAGCAGACACTGTGTCTCATTCCATACTCGGTGCGCCTGCCCTGTTCCCGCTCCGTTATTTACAATAATCTGTATTCTTCTCATTTTTCCTCACAATTATATCTGTTTTCACTGCCCAAAATATTCTTTATCCAGATACTCTCTGGAAACGCTATAGTATCTATACTATACAATATTTGGCTTCCACATACAAGAGCACAGCCAACCAAAATCCTTGTGATCGTCACATATTTATTACTGTTTTCTATTCTATAGCAATTTCCAGGCAAGAAGTCAAAATAATATACAAATCCGTCAAAATATTGAAAGCATTTTTCTCAAAAAGTATTTATAATGTAGATAGAATATGTTGTGGTGCAATTTCAGCACCACAGCAGTCAATAAAACTTAAACATAAAAACTTATACAATAAATCATTTCAGGAGGTTTTTACAATGGAAAAAAGATGGTGGAAAGAAAGCGTCGTATATCAGATTTATCCTCGCAGCTTCTGCGACAGCAACGGAGATGGTATCGGTGATCTGAACGGTATCACAAGCAAACTTGACTACTTAAAAGAGCTTGGTGTTGATGTTATCTGGCTCTCTCCTGTTTACAAATCACCGAATGATGATAACGGATACGATATCAGTGATTATCAGGATATCATGGACGAATTCGGAACAATGGAAGACTTCGACCGTATGCTCGCTACAGCTCACGAAAAAGGCATCAAAATTATGATGGACCTTGTTGTAAACCATACTTCTGACGAGCACAAATGGTTTATCGAGAGCCGTAAATCCACAGACAATCCATACAGAGATTACTATATCTGGCGTCCTGCAAAAGAAGACGGCAGCCTTCCGAACAACTGGGGCTCCTGCTTCTCCGGTCCTGCATGGGAATATGATAAAACAACAGATATGTATTTCCTGCATCTGTTCTCTAAAAAGCAGCCAGACCTCAACTGGGACAACCCGGTCGTACGTCAGGAAGTTTTCGACATGATGAACTGGTGGCTGGAAAAAGGTGTTGATGGATTCCGTATGGACGTTATCAGCCTGATCTCCAAAGAGCAGCCGGAACTCCCGGACAAAGAACCTGGAATCAACGGATATGCAACATTTAATGTATCTGCAAACGGTCCTCATGTACATGAATACCTTCAGGAAATGCGTCAGAAAGCATTAAACAATGCAGATACCATCACAGTAGGTGAATGCTCCGGTGTTACTCTCGAAGAAGCAAAGAAATACGCAAGAAGCGACGAAAAAGAACTGAACATGGTATTCCAGTTTGAACATATGGATGTTGACAGCGATGAAAAAGCCGGCAAATGGACAACCAGAAAAATGGATCTTCGTGACCTCAAAAAAATTCTTACCCGCTGGCAGAAAGGTCTCCAGGACATTGCATGGAACAGCCTTTACTGGGAGAACCACGACCAGCCAAGAAGCGTTTCCCGTTTCGGTAACGACAGCGATGAATACAGAGAAATCTCTGCAAAAATGCTTGCAACCTGTATTCATATGATGCAGGGTACTCCTTACGTATATCAGGGTGAAGAGCTTGGTATGACAAACTGCCCGTTCAACACTCTCGAAAACTTCCGCGACCTCGAAAGTATCAATGCTTTCCACGAATTAACGGAACAGGGCAAAATGACCGAGGAAGAAATGATGGCAGCGATCGGCTACAAAGGTCGTGACAATGCCAGAACTCCAATGCAGTGGGATGACAGTGCCAACGCAGGATTCTCCGGTGCCGATGCTACACCATGGATCATGGTGAACCCGAACTACACTAAGATTAATGCAAAAGACCAGGTAAGCCGCGAGGATTCCGTATTTAAATATTATCAGAAACTGATCAAACTTCGTCACGAAAGTGATCTGATCGTTTACGGTACCTATGATCTGATTCTTGATGACGATAAAGATATTTACGCTTACATCCGTACACTCGGAGATGAAAAACTCATCGTATATTGCAACTTCAGTGAAAATACCCGCGAAGTAGAACTTCCGGAAGAATTCACAGACGGAAAGATTCTGATTTCCAACTACAACGATGCTAAAGTAAGCGAAAAGATTACCCTCAGACCTTATGAGGCAATCGTAATCCAGAAATAATAAATGATTTTGCTTCTTATGAATCACAGTAATTCCCAGATTACTGTAATTTTCTGAAGAATCAGTGACTGTGAAAAATACTGAACAGTTACCGGAAATATATTTTCTCATATACAACCTCAGAAGGATGCTGCCAGATTATTCTGGCGGCATTCTTCTATTTTATCCCCAAGGCTTATGAGCAACAGTGACAATTTTTTTGCATTTATTTCAAGTTTTTTTGTGCAATACTTGCGTTTTTGTATATCATTGTGCTAAAATATCCACATAACAGGATATAAGATTTCAAATACTTTTGCATTTTCACTCTTATATCTACAGACTTTTTTCACATCGGGGTGTTTCAAATGATTACAATCAAAGAAATGGCAGAAATGCTGGGAATCAGTACCACAACGGTATCTAACGTCATTAACGGAAAAACCAGCGAAGTCTCTCAGAAAACTGCCGAAAAAGTCCAGAAGCTTCTGGATGAATATGACTATGTACCTAATATGAGTGCAAAGAACCTTGCGCAGAATCATTCCAGACTGATTGGAATTGTCCTAAAAGGACGCAAAGACAAATACGAAAATATTTTTGCAGATCCATTTCACGGAGAATTGCTTGGTGCCCTGGAGGCAGCGATCCGCGAACATGGATATTATATGATGCTTTATACATCCGAAGACATCAACGAAATCGTCCGCAATGTAGTAAGCTGGAACACCGAGGGACTGATTCTTATCGGTATGCTCCATGATGACTACCTGCGAATCAAGAGTAAATATAAGAATCCTGTTGTCCTCATCGACAGTTATACGCCAAAAAATATTGCCAAATATGTAAATATCGGTCTTGATGATGAGCAGGGTGGATATCTGATGACTAAATATCTTCTGGAGTGCGGTCACCGGAAGATTGCTTTCCTTGCTGATAATATGGAAGGTGTAGATTATGTCCGTTATAGCGGTCATCAACGTGCTCTTCAGGAATATAACATAGATGTAGATCTCGACAATCTTATCGTAATCCGTCCATCTAAATATGAACGTCAGGGAAGTATGGAAGAGATTTACGCTGTCGCACACAAATTCACTGCATTTATGTGCTGCTCAGATTATTATGCAGTCACATTGATGAAATATCTCCGCGAAAGGGGCATCCGTTTTCCGGAAGACCTCTCTATCACGGGATTCGATGACAATCTGTATGCACAGGTAGTCTCTCCTCCCCTTACTACGATTCACCAGAATATCTCTCAGCGTGGAACTATGGCTGTCGAGTATCTGCTCAGAATGATTGACGGATGGGTCCCAAAGTCTACTGGTATTACACTTCCGGTCAAACTTGTTGTACGTGACAGTGTTAAAATTCTGAATTCCGATAAACAGGATTAATTCATCGCATAACTATACATAAAAAGAACGAAACTCTTTCAAAATGCTTTTCTGGATTTTCGTTCTTTTTTCTCTATATCTATGTACCAAACAAGAATCAATTAACTGCTACATTAGATTCCAAAAACAAAAACAGAGAGCATAGATTGCTCCATGCTCTCCATCATTCTTTCAATTTTATATTGCTTTTTGACTATCTCATTTTCCTTATTACATTTCAATAACAAGGAACTGATAACCCTTCAACTCAATCTTATTTCCATCCATAGCTACATCATCATAGTTATTGATCAGAACTTTCTTGCACTCTCCTGCGAGCTCGATTGTCTGTGGCTCTTTCTGGTAATTACCAACTACAAGAAGATTCTTATCCCCTTTACGATAGTATGCCATCAGATTGTGTACGTCTTCCCATACAGGTTCCAGTTCTCCGTAAACAACAGTCTCTTTGTATTCCGGATCCTTACGCAGTGCGATAAGTTTCTTATAGAAACTTCTCACAGATTCCGGATCATTCATCTGGCTCTCTGCATTGATCTTTGTATAATTCGCATTGACCTTCAGCCATGGTTTACCTGTCGTAAATCCTGCATTCTCACCATCTGTCCACTGCATCGGTGTTCTGGCATTATCGCGGCTGAATCTGGAAACAGCTTTCAGCGCTTCCTCAGGTGTACATCCTGCTTCCAGAGCTACCTTGTACTCATCCAGACTGGAAATATCATCTACCTGATCAATAGATTCAAACTTCACATTCTCCATACCAAGTTCCTGTCCCTGGTAGATAAACGGAAGTCCGCGAAGCATAAAGTTCAGACCGCCAAGCATCTTCTTACTTGCGTCACAGCAGTCACCTTCCGGGATATATCTGCTGACACCACGAGGCTCGTCATGATTTTCAATAATATTGGAAACAAATCCGATATCGCCAATTTTTCTCTGTGTTGTAAAGCAACATTTCTTGTAGGCATCCGGAGTAATCTGTTTGCAGTCATACCATCCCTTGTCAGATGCCCCCCAGATAGTCTCTTCGAAGTCAAACATACTGGAGAAATATCCATTATCGCCGATGAAATCCGGAATCTCTTCATCCTTCTCATCGAAAACTTCACCGACAGAGAATGCATCGTATTTTTTAAAGGTGCGGTCTCTCATCTCGCCAAGGAAGTCACCGATTCCCTTTGCTTCTTTCAGCATCTTCCTGATACTGCAAAGACCGTCTTCACGATCCGGCTCATAGTCATGCATCGGAAGTGCTTTCTTGATATTGATAATCGCATCAATACGGAATCCACCAAGACCTTTATCCAGCCACCAGTTGATATTCTTATAAACTTCTTCCCTTACTTCCGGGTTCTCCCAGTTCAGATCGGGCTGTTTCTTATGGAAAACATGCAGATACTGTTTATTTGTTCCTGGAAGATCTTCCCATACAGGTCCACCGAAATAAGAACGCCAGTTAGTTGGAAGTTCTCCTTCTTTCTTGTCTCTGAGATAGAAGAAGTTACCGTATTTTCCATCCGGATCCTCGCATGCTTTCTTAAACCATTCATGTTCATCAGAGCAATGGTTTACAACAAGATCCATCAGAATGTACATATCTCTTTTCTTCGCTTCAGCGATCAGCTCATCCATATCTGCCATAGTTCCGAAACGCGGATCAATATCATAATAATCAGAAATATCATATCCCTGGTCAGCTAACGGAGAACGATAGCAAGGAGAAAGCCAGATAATATCAACTCCAAGATCCTTCAGATAGTCAAGTTTCTCAATAACACCTCTCAGATCACCGATTCCATCTCCGTTGGTATCATAAAAACTCTTCGGATAAATCTGATAAGCAACCTTTTCATTCCACCATTTCTTTACCATTGTAAAAATCCTCCTGTGTTTTTTATTAACCGGCGCTATTGTATGCTTTGTTCCCAGTATTATACCTCTTACCTTTAGCGCCTAAGGTCTCTTTTTCATTTACGGCAATTATATCAGAATCCAAGGCTTCTGTCTTATCTTTTTTTGATAAAAAAATACAAAATTTTGACTTTTTTATATTACCGATATTCTTATTTACTGTGTTTCTTTTAATGAATGTCTGCGGTACTGCAGTGGTGTTGTTGACGTATATTTCCTGAACTCTCTCAGGAAATTTCCCAGATTATTATATCCGCATTCCAGACAGATTTCCGTAACTGTAAGGTCAGACTCCTTCAGATAATGAATAGCCTTTTTTATCCTGTACTCATTCACATATTCCATAGGCGAACGCCCGATCACCTTCTTGAAAAATCTGCAGAAATATTGCTCATTCATCCCGATCAGTCCTGCAAGGTCACGTATATAAATTTTCTCTTTATAGTTCTCCTGTATGTAAGTCAGTGTTGTCTTGATCGTCTCAATTCTGTGGTCATGATTCTTCTCCGTTACCTCAAATAGATTATTTGCAGACAGAACTGCCAGAATCCGAAGCAGCGCTGATTTAATAAACAACTGTCGGGTGATATCATCCGTAACCGCCTCGCCGTCATAATAATTCTCCCGGAAAGAATCTCCTCCAAATACATTACGGATTTCTTCATAAGATTTTCTTACCGGTTCAAATACCGGTTCATTCTTTCGCAGACATCTCGGAAACTGGATACTGCCATTTTGTACCGGCTGGATCAGATTCGTCTGAATCTGATCCAAAGCATATGCAGAGCTTAGCATATCCATATGAAAAACCACCGCATTTTCCACACAGCCGCCGTTTTTTTCAACAGAAATACTGTGAAGTTCCCCGGGATTAATAAAATAAAAACATTCCTCTGAAATGTTGAAACGTTCCATATTTACCTCCAGACAGAACTCTCCACCCGAAAAATAAAGCAGTTCTACTTCTTCATGCCAGTGGTGTTTCACCATATTCCCTTTTATCCTTGTTCCTGTCTGATAGAACGCACAGGGAAAGTCCTGTGTACCATGGACGCGTATTTCCTTTAAAGTTGATGGTTGTTGATTCTGCATGAAGCTGCCTCCTGTTGTCATTGTTATTGTTATTATAAATCCGGCATCAAAAATCCGCAACTAAAAAGGACATCCGAAGATGCCTTTTTAATAGTAAGTATTTATACAATTTTGTGCCTGCTCAAAGAAACTGTCCTCTTCACATTGCCCAAGAACATATCCCTGAAACAGTTTTCCCATATCTGAGACAGCACCCATGGAATTTTCACATAACGGACGTGCATTCAATGTATATTCCCGGAGATATTTCCGTATCATATCTATTCCTTCCAGATCAATATCCTCATTTTCGATCACATCCACTCTGGCAGGATAACTTTTCATTATTTTTGCATATTCAGTACTGCCTTCATAACCGGCTGCATACTGAAGAAATCTGACAGCTGCATCTTTATTTTCTGAAGCATTGTTCAAAACATACTGCCAGGTTGCAATATTAGTGGCTTTTTTCTTATGAAGCACGGGAAGCGGTGCCATATGTATTTTATTTTTCCCATATACATCAGCATCAAGAAATGTACCCAGAGCACTCGTATACATAAAAACACATCCATATTTTCCCCTGATAAATTTCTCTTCCATCTGCTCATACTGATCTACAAACTGTGCAGGCGATGTATTTTTCTCATCCAGCATACTTTTCATATATCTGGCTGCATCTTTGGTTTTCGGATCAGTCCAGTCGAAATAATCGCCACCCCAGAAATTCACAAATTGCGAAAGACTGTTATAAACATATGTATTTTCCCATGCATCTCCATAAGCGTACTGATCCGGATTTTTCAAACTCTTCTGCAGAATATCAAAATCACCGGTATTCTTTATCTCATCGAGTCCTGCCTGTTTCAGCAACTCCTGATTTACCCAGAACATCATAATATCCATCTGAAAAGGGACAGAATATATATGTCCATTCTCTTCACAAATGCTTTCCAGATACTTCTGCGGAAAGCTGTCTCTTACTTCTTCTGTCATAACGTTTTTTTCCAGTGGTTCCAGATATCCCTTATGCTTAAACTCAGAAATCATCTCATCATTCACGGAAATCAAATCAATATTTTTGTCCCCCGAAGCCAGGATCGTGGATATTTTTGCCTGCCGATTATCCGCATTGGACGGACATTTTTCCACAGTGATTTCCATATCAAGTTTTTTTTCTGTTTCCTCGATAAAATCCTGAAATCTTTTATTATCTGCATCAATATGCATGATTGTCAGCTTTTGTTTGTCTTCGTGAAACGACGATGAGGGGAGCTTAGATAAGCTCCCCGTATCTCCACATCCTGTAATAAGCAAACATACTGCAGTTATGAAAATTACAACACTTTTTTTCAAGCATTTCACCTCTGTTTTTTATCTTGGCCATCTGTCCTCTTTTGACATCAATGGTGCAAACGGTGCATGTGGGTGTGTCTGATACCAGTAAGCCACGCTTGCCACATCATCCTGACGTTCAAATAATCCTCTGTAACCTACTCCAATCTGCTGAATGGTCACACGCAGATCCTCATCAAAACAAATCGGATCCTGAATATGCCAGCGATAGAAACCTCTCATCGGCGGACAGTCATCATTATGATAGAAATTATGGATCAGCTCATCATGAGCAGAATAGTATGGGTAGCCCAGATATGGTGTATTATAATTTTGTTCCACAGTCTTTCCGTCCACCTGCTTTGCAAAACTCCAGGAGCCTCCAAAATAATCTTCTGTTCCGGTTCCGCAGATTGTGGGATATTCATCATCACCGTCAATATAGAATTTCATTTCACCTTCGCCCCACCAGTAACGTTCCAGTGTGGTAAGTGCAATATAAGTTCCTACATAATGACCTTTTCCTTTTACTCCGTCAAGGATTGTATAATCTTTCTGCTTCTCTGTCAGTCGCTCTCGCCTCCACTGTGCATGGAAATAAGTAATATCATCCGGAAGCTCATCATACAGACAGTAATCTACCTGATAGAAAAATGCCGGAATTTTATTTGCATGCTGATTTTCCAGAGTAATTTTTGCTTTTTTCTTAAACGGCATCGGGAAGTAACAGTTAAATCCTCTGCTTGGCACCACTGCCATTGGGACAGAATTTACAATACACTCTCTTCCAAAACCACAGCAAAAGAAATCTCCGAGAGGACTTTCCACAGATGGTGTTTCCTCATCATCCCAGTACATACGGATGACCAGATCTCTCAATACAAAACAATCTGCATCGGTTGTCTTATTATCCACTGTGATCCAGATATGATTGATCTCACCAGGACCTTCCATCTCTGCAAGAGTTACAGTTGCACCTGGCTCAATATCATTCAGGCAGGGACTTCCTTTTCTGGACGGTCCCAGATGGCTCGCTGCCATTCCACCTTTACCTTTTTCTCCATGTGGATTCTCTGCATTGATTGCACGGCTTCTTCCATGTTTTGCCAGAGCAATTCCACCAAGTCCACCTTTAAATGACTGATACATAATGTTTTCCTCCAATATTCTTAGCATTCAGATAATCAGGCTTTTACTCCTCCTGCCATTATACCATCCATGATCTGTTTTTCAAAGACTGCAACAAAAATAATAATCGGTAAAAGAATAATCCATCCCATTGCACTTACCAGATCCCACGGAACTCCATACATGTTGTCACGCAGTGGAAGCTGTACAATGGAAACGGAAAGAACCTGAATACCATTTGAATAAAACAACGGTGTGAAGAAGTTATTCAGGCAGGTAATAAAGTTGATAATACATACAGTTGCGATTGCAGGTTTCATAAGAGGCAATACGATTGTAAAAAGTCTCTGTGAAAAAGTTGCACCGTCAATCGCTGCTGCCTCTTCCAGTGAAATAGGGATTTCCCCCACAAAGTTTCTCAGAATCAGAACCGTAAATGGGATAACAGTACTGATATAAAGCAAAATCAGTCCGGGATATGTATCATATAATTTTACTTTCTGCATGAACTCATATAATGGTCTTGCTGTAACAACCTCAGGAATTAACATAGTTGCAATAATAAATGCAAAAGCAATATTGATTCCTTTTGTAGTGAAACGTGAGAATCCGTATGCAGCCATTGCACAGAGTACAGTACTGATAACCAGTGTAAGACCTACGATCAATACTGTATTTCCCACTTTTGATAAAAGTCCTACGTTCTCGATCAGAAACTTATAGCTTTCCAGTGTCGGATGATCCGGCAGATAATCAATCGGTGTTTTGAATAATTCTCCGGAAGGTGTAATAGAGGAAATAAAAATCCAGTATACCGGAAACAGGATAATAAATGAGACAATTGCAAACAGTACCCATCTTCCACCTGCCATTACACCATGATATATGTTATATTTTCTTGAATCTTTTTTCATGGTATTTCCTCCTTTAGTTATCAATCTTGTTCATAACACGTATATTCAGCCAGCTGAATACTGCCATTACAACAAACAGTAACATTGCCAGTGCAGATGCATAACCGACATTCAGATTTGTAAACGCCTCTGTCGTGATTCTGTATGCGATCAGTGCCGTATCTTCTCCAGGACCACCTGAAGTCATAGAATATACAATATCAAAGGTTGTCAGTCTCCATAAAGTAAATGGAATAGATAAAGTCAGTACATTTTTCAGTATCAACGGTAATGTAATTCTGAAGAAACACTGGATTCCATCTGCACCGTCTACTTTTGCGGCTTCATAGATATCACCCGAAATAAACTGCAGACCGGATAATACAAGAATCGCAAAGAACGGAAGATCTTTCCACAGATCCACGGCAATTACAGCAGCTCTTGCAGATCCTGTATTGATCAGCCAGCTATTCTGGTATCCATGGACAAACAATCTGATAAAGTCATTGATCAGACCATAATCATTATTAAATGCCCATTTTGCAGCCATACCTACAACAACTGCCGGCATTGCCCAGGGAATCAGTACAATCGTACGAAGAAAACGACGTCCCTTAAATTTCATATTTAATATCAGAGCAAGACCTACGCCTAATATTACATGGAATATCATTGATACTACTACAAAAATCACTGTAAAACGTATAGATGTAAGCACTTTGGGATCTGAAAAAATTTTCAGGTAATTCTGAATTCCACAGAATTCATTAATTCCGGACAGAATTTTAATATCAAAAAAACTATTTCTAACTGTCATTAAAATCGGATACAAAGTCGTAAATCCACGAATAATAACCACAGGTAACACCAACAGCCACGGAATCCATTTCATTGATTTTTTACTGATTGTCACAGGTACTCCCTCCTTCATATCTTTAAGCACAGGTATAAAGCAGATTTTTCTGCTTTATACCTTCATTTATTATGTCAGTTTTTATGTGTCAGTATTTCAAAAGACTTTAAACGAATACCGTTTTTACTGATATGTATCAACGACTTCCTGTGCTTTTTTACAGAACTCATCTACTGTGATCTCATCTTTCATGCAGGACTGGAAGATAGTTCCCATATCACTGATGAACTCCATTGTCTGTGCTACCAGCGGACGTCCCTGTACGTTGCACTCTTCTGCATACTGGCTGTACATTTCTTTTGCAGGATCAGTATCCGGAACAACTTTTTCTGCAACATCCTTTCTTGCAGGATATCTGTCAAATGCTTTATAGGATGCTTCCATTCCACCTTCATCTGCCATATACTGCAGGAATTTAATGGCTGCATCTTTGTTTTTGGATGCACTGTTCAGCACATAGTTCCAGGAATCTGTAAAGATTGCTCGCTCTCCATTGCCGCTGAAATCAGGTACCATTGCCATGTGGATCTTGTCAGCTCCCAGCATATCTGCCTTTGCATAATCCGTACCTAAGCCCCACATAAACCAGCATCCGTATTTGCCATCATTGATTTTTGGATTCATCTGATCATATTTATCTGCGATCTGATCAACAGGTGTTTCTTTGTTGGCAACCAGATCATGAAGGAACTGAATTGCTTCTTTATTTTCTTCTTTTGTCCAGTCGAAGTAGTCACCGCCAAACATATTTACAAACTGTGCAATTTCATTAGATGCATATGTCTTTTCCCAGGAACCGCCGTATCCGAAACGTCCATCTTTTGAAACTGCTTCCATGTATTTCATGAAATCTTCTTTTGTATCAATGGATTCGATTCCCACCTCATCCATAATTTCCTGATTTACCCAAAATGCAAGATATCCTGTATATCCCGGAACTCCTACAATATTTCCATCCTTATCTGTGATCATATCCTGAATATACCCCTGCGCAAACTGATCAATGATATCATCTGTCATAACCGTGTCATTCAGACCTTCCAGCCATCCGGAATTCTTGAATGCAGCACTCATTTCATCGTTGATTTCGACAATGTCTACGGAAGAATCTCCTGTAGAAAGAATCGTTGTAATCTTCTGCTGACGTGTGTCTGTATCTGTCGGAGCTGCAATAACATTGATATTTAAACCCGTTGCCTCCTCTACATTTGCAAGCCAGTCATCAAAATCCGGGTCAGTAGTGTTAACGCTGTATAAAGTAAGATCATATTTCTCCTCTGCTGATACACTTACAACATTCCCCATCATTCCTGCCACCATTGTTGCAGCTAAAACTGCACTTAACACTTTTTTCCTCATATTCTCTCCTTTTCCGAACAGTTCTCTCGCATCAACTGTTCTGTGTTATTTGGTAATTAAAGAATAACAAAAACACTCTTTTTACTAAATACAATTTCTTTTGATTGATTTATATTATTTTTCGTTCTATTGTTTTTTTCATTCTGATTTTTTATAATACAGATAGCAGATGAACACTGTGTTGCATCTTTACAGAATTGCTGTATAATATGGCAATCTTCAAAAAGATACCTGATAAAATCAAACCTATTCATATAAGGAGTATTATGTGTAATGAAACTCAACTTGAAAAAAATAAATTATCATAAATGGATTCCTTCCAGATTTTCCTCATTTCAGGCAAAACTCCTGATTGCCTTTCTGGTTGCAACCCTGCTTCCTCTGACACTTGTTGCACTGGTCAGTTACCATGTTTCCTATAATCTTGCCAGAGACCGAATCACAAACTCTGCATTGATGTCTGATGAACAGCTTATTTTTCAGCTTAACAGCCGTCTGAACCAGACCGAAAACGTTGCTGACACCATCCAGTATCAGATGTACGCTTTTGAACACTCTTCCCCAGATCAGGTTGGCACCATGCAGGCATTAACATCCATGAGAAGCAATATTTCATTATATAAATCTACATTTAATTTCTTTCATATATATGTTTTTTTAAAACCGGAACAAACCGGAGCTGATGAGGGTATATATTTCTTTTCCACAGATAAACTTTTCAATTATGGAATCAGCGAATCTGAATTACATTCCATAGGTTCTTCTTCCCTGTGGCTGTTAAAGAAAAATACCACCTTACCCAGAGTTATATCTGCTTCCAAAAGAAGCGCAAATACACTGCTGTGTTTTCGTGCTCTTCAGGACAAATCCAGCAATGTTCTCGAATATGCTTATTGTATTGCACTTGACTGCGATGAATTTTCCCGGTATCTTCAGACTTCTGCTTCTGATACCGCAATTTCCAGTTACATTCTGACACCACAGGGACAAATTGCAGCTCACAGTGATTCTTCCCGTAATCAGACCTGGATTTCAGATTCAATAAAACAGATGTTTCTGGAAAATACCAATTCCTTCTTTAAAGACAATGACATCTACTATAACTGCCGCACTCTGGATAACGGTTGGCTGCATATTACGGAAATCCCGGAAAACTATATCAAAAGCAATACACAGGTACTGATCAAAACACTGTTGATCACTGTAATTATTTCTCTGCCGCTGACTATTTTTATTGTAATCCTTTTTTCCAGGAAACTGACAAGCAGAATTGCCGCACTGTCCTATGCCATGGAATCCTTTCATCTCGGACATGATCCGGAGCACCTTTCCATCATCACACTCCCGCATCCGGCCGATGCTTCCAATTATGATGAAATAGACAATCTGGGGATTACCTTTGAAGATATGCAGCACACAATTGCCCAGAATCTGAAATCAATTGTCAGTCTCTCCATTAATGAAGAACGGCTGAAATATCAGTTATTACAATCACAGATCAATCCACATTTTCTCTACAATATCCTTGGAACCATCCGAACCTGCCAGGCACTTGGCAAATTGGATATTGCAGATCAGATGCTTACAAATCTGACTGCCTTTTACCGACTGACGCTGAGAAAATCAAAAGAACTGATACCGATCAAAGACGAACTGGAAATTGCCCGCCTGTATCTGGAAATGGAGAAACTCTGCCATAAAGATAATCTTAACTGGGAGATCAATGCCGAAGACGGAATAGAAAATTTCACGATCTGCAAATTTACATTACAGCCATTCCTGGAGAATTCTATCCTGCACGGTCTTTCAGCCGATACACCTGAAGTTTTTATTTCCATTCAGGTACTCTACGGTGATGATACCGTAGTGATATCCATTGAAGACAATGGAGCCGGAATGTCTCCGGAGACACTGGAACAGCTCCGATATGCCATAGACAACAAAGTCATAAATTACGAAAAACATTTTGGAATTTCAAATGTAAGCGCCCGCATTTCCAATCCTTTGTACGGTAACGGCTCTGTGCGTATTGACAGCCATCCCGGAAACGGTACCTATGTCACAATTGAATTTCAACAAATGGAGGATACAGATGAGGAAAATAATGATTGTAGATGACAATTATCTGTCAGCAGAAGGAATTGAAAAGAACATAGACTGGGAAGTTCTGAACGCAGAAATCGTACATATCTGCTACAACGGAACCTCTGCGATAGACGCTATGAAAAAAGAACCTGTAGATTTGATCATCTCAGATATTGAAATGCCGGATCTGGACGGAATTTCCATGAGCAGACAGGCACTGGATATTAATCCAATGGTAAAAATCATACTGATCAGTGCCTATGATAAATTTGAATATGCAAGACGCGCTCTGCTTCTTGGTGCATTGGATTATATTGAAAAACCTCTGGATTACGCATACCTGATCCAGAAAGTAAAAAATGCTTTTGCCTTGATGGAACGTGAGCAGAAAAATCTGCAGTTGCTTAAACAGAGCAGACCTTTACTTATCGAAAAATTTTTCCGTGATATCACTCACCGTTCCAGGCAGGAGGCTTCCTATCGTCTCAAACCTTATCTGAACTACCTGAACCTCAAATTGGATTATGATTTTTATAACGTAGTGATTCTTGAACTGGAAAATGCACAGTCTCTCAAGGATTCCTATGGCATTGAGAAATTTCAGATGGAACTGCTGAATCTCCGTGATCTGATCACAGAACAAACCTCAGAATTAAATTATATTTATCCCCTGCAGGATATTGATGGTTATCTGTGTGTAATCGGACAAAGTGGCTGCCAGTCCGGAAATTTTCGCCAGCTTACCTATAAAATCATTTCTGCACTTGTAGATAACTGCAATTCACAGGGACTGGTCCTGAATGCCGGAATCGGTGCCATTGTACAAGATCTGTGGGATCTAAACCGTTCTTATGAAAGTGCTGTTCATGCACTGGATTATCGTTTCTTTTTCCCACACCAGAACGTATTTGACGGACGTGAGGCTCTTGGACATGACTTATCTGCCACTGATTTCTCCGATTCCAGAGAGGAAGAATTAATCCGCCTTCTGTGCAAAAAGGATGTTTCTGCAATTGACTCCTGGTTTCAGGATTTCTCCAGATGGCTTACTGAGAACTTCCGCACCAAAAGTTTCGCATTTATCCAGATCTACTCTCTGCTTGGAAGGATTCTGAAGTTTTTCTATGAATTAAACCTGGATACCCATGATCTGGAAGCAAAGATCCTGTATGTATACAATCATCTGGAAGAATTTCATACCACAGAAGAACTATGCGGCTGGCTCAACGAACTCTGCCGTCTTCTCTGCCGGAAACTGGATTCTTCTCTGAATGATTATCACCAGAAATTATGTGAATCCGTAACTTCATATATTGACGAAAACTATGCCAGCAATACTCTGTGCCTGAACGATATCGCCAGCGAAGCCAATGTCAGCCCGGCTTATCTGAGTGCCCTCTTTAAAAAGAAACAGGGCGTGAGTATTAGTGACTATATCACTACTCAGCGAATCAACGCCGCCTGCCGTTATCTTACAGCCACAAACATGACTCTGAAGGAAATCAGTATGAAATGCGGTTACGCCAATCAATATTATTTCAGCACAAGCTTCAAGAAAAAAATGAATGTCACTCCATCTGCATACAGAGATACTCAGACGTCAAAATCTTAGCTTTTACTTGTGTTTCCCTATAACTCCCTGTATAATAAAAAACAATGTCTATTATCATGACATCTTTTTTATATGAGTGCGCAGTCAATTACCTTTTACCGCCACTACATCTGTTTTGCGGAAAACCTGTCAGTGGCAGTTGTGGTAAATGCCAATATACTTATTATAAGGAGATTTAAAATGGGGGTAACTGAAAAAACAGCAATTCTTGTTATCAGCTTCGGTACAAGTTATGAAGAAACACGAAAAAAAACAATTGAACAGATTGAATCTGACCTGCATCATGCATTTCCGGAATATCCGTTATACCGCGCATGGACAAGTCCCCGTATCCGCGCCAAACTCCGGAAGCGGGACGGAATCCACATCATGGATATTGATGAGGCAATGACACAGTTGAAAGCGGACGGAATCCGAAATGTAATTGTACAGCCAACCTATGTGATCACCGGATTTGAGAGTGATGCTATGAAAGAAAAGGTTCTTGCACATAAAAAGGATTTTGATTCTGTCATTATCTGTGATTCTCTGATGGTTACAAAACAGGACAAAGAAGAGGTCTGTCAGGCCATGGCTTCCGAATATCATCCAGGTTCTGATGAAGTTCTTTTATTTATGGGACATGGAACAGAACATGTTGCCAATGAACTCTATCCGGAAATGGACGGCCTGTTTAAACATTTTGGTTATTCAAATATGCATATGGGAACTGTTGAGGGGGATTTTTCTATCGAAAGTTTTCTTGATGAGTTAAAAGAACTTCATCCGGCCCATATTCATCTGGCACCTTTTATGATCGTTGCAGGAGATCACGCGACCAATGATATGTCCGGAGAAGATGATGATTCCTGGAAAAGCATTCTGGAAAGAGAGGGCTATTCTGTCACCTGTACGCTGAAAGGACTGGGGGAGATTCAGGCGATCAGAGATATTTTTATCCGCCACACTAAAATGGGACTGGACAAGCTTTCGTAATTCTATTCCAAAAAATGTGAAGCTTCTGTTTTACAGCAGATACTTCACATTTTTTCAGTCCATATTAATTATTTTCTCTTTTTCTTCTTTTTATTTGGATTGTTTAACACAGACCAGCAAAATGCCTGTACTAACAGTATACCGATAAAAGCACCACTGCTGTCAACCCCCACATCCTTTATCGCTGGAGTACGACCGCCAACAAACGACTGATGATATTCATCAAGTCCCGCAAATCCTACGCAGACGATTCCGGCAAGGAGCATCAGCCAGATTCCTCTCACTCCATACACATATAACGGAAAGGAAATCGCAATTGCAAGCAGAAAATACTCTGTCATATGCGCAGCTTTTCTCACATAATAGTGGATCCCATCCGCTTTATAAGCCAGTTCCTCACTGCTTAAATTCTCTGATAAAAGTTCGCTTTTCATTTCCACGATTTCATAGCTTACCTTATAGCTCAGATTTCCGGAAACCTCTCCCGGCTGCGCTGAAAATGAAAAAATGATATACATCATCAGCAGTGCCGGCAGAAAAGAAAGAGGTTTCAGCAATGTGATCAATACTTTCATTCTTTCTCATCTTCCTCTTTGTCATCCAGTCTTTTCGTAAGATTTGCCCTCTCAGCAATGCTCATAGATTTATGTATTTCCGGTTCACTTTCTTTTGCAAATTCTCCGCCTGCTGCCGCTTTCACTGCTGCATTTGTTGCTTCCTTTGCTTTCTTGAGTCGGTCTTCTGAAATCATATTTTTGACGCTTACAAAGACCAATCCGGCTCCAATTACCGCAAACGCAATTCCGGCAAGCAGAAAGCCAATGCTTGTACCTTCTTCACCTGCTATAAATCCTTTGCACAGGCTATAAGCTGTGTATAATAAGTAGCCTCCAGCCAGGATCCAAAGTACATATCGTGCATTAGGAGATTTCGTTTCCTCCTGATTTTCCACAACTTCCTGTGTATCTTCCTGTAGTTCTTTATTCTTATTTTCCTCCATAAAAACCTCCAATTCTTTTGTGGGTTCGGTTAAATTGACTATTATCTTACCATTTTTTTACTCAGACGTAAAGTCTTCTGAAAAAGAAAGACTGCCAGATTTCTCCGACAGTTACTGTTCACTCCGTTCTCAGTAACACGCTTCGCGATGCACAGAATTTATGCTAATCGCATAAATTCGCGCGGTATGTCTCGGGATTTTGGCATTTTCATGCCAAAACACCTCGCGGGATAGTGGCGTGTGAACAGTAACCTCCGACAGTCTCATTCCTTACAAGTTCTCCCTGCTCTGTTTCCTGTTTTCTGTCCGCACATCCGCTGCAATTTACACAGACAAATGCAGCTACCAATAGCAGCAATATTTTAATTTTTTTCAATATCTGATTCTCCTTTTCATCCACAATATTTTAAAATATTAAGGATTTATATAGTTTCACCAGATATATTCATTTTATACATTCAAAGGAACCTATATGCTTTTCCAGACCCTAAAATCCTTTCTTCCGCATATAGACCGCTATGTCATGATAAACCTGTTCTTTTCCGATTTCATTCAGAATCTCATGGCGCATTCCCGGATACAGTTTTCCTTTTACGTCCCTGTAACCTGCATGACGCATCGCCTTTACTGTCTTTGCAAAATGACGCACATTGATCAGGCATGGATCCTCTGCACCGCTTACAAACAATACCGGCATTTTCGGATTTGTACATGAGAAATGTTCCACATCATAAGCACGTTTCATCAACTCAAACAGCGCAAGATACGCATCATCCGTAAAGGTAAATCCACATAATTCAGATTCTTCATATTCTCTTGCCACTTCAGGATCTGAGCAGATCCATGCGGTACATGTTTTATCTTTTCTGAACCTGGCAACGCCCGCACCAAAAGACATCGCTTCAATCAGTTTACTTCGATGTCTGGATCCAAAAAACGTTTTCTCCAGCTTCGCAATTCCTACGCCCAGAGGCATTGCTGTATTATAGCTTGGAGAGCCACATACGATCAACATATCGACACAGCTGTCATGCTCTGCTATAAATGCTCTTACCGCCAACGAACCCATACTGTGTCCCATTAAAATCACTGGAAGTTCCGGATATCCGGCATGTATTTTTCTGTTTACCGTACGGATATCCTGAAGCATCGCCTGTGCGCCTCCGCCATACGTGAAACCCAGATCCTCCTGAAATTTTACGCTTTTTCCATGTCCTCTGTGATCGTGAATCACTGTCACATATCCAAGCTTCGCCAGATATTCCATAAACGGAAGATATCTCTCTTTATGCTCACTCATTCCATGCACCAGCTGCACGACTGCGCGATATGGCTTCTTATCCGGTATCACCGCCATAATCGAAATCTCAAGATTATCCGCTTCTGATTTAAAAGAGCTCTCGTACTTCATAAATTCACGCCTTCTTTCCTGTTTTTATTATTGTTATACCCTTACCTTATCCTGTTATTTTGATTATAGGTAAGGTATTTGCCATTGTCAACGCATTCTGTTATAATCAAATTGTTACATTTTGTTAGCGTTCAATCCATTCTCACTAATTAACATAGGTGAGCAATGACACGCTTCGTAAACAGCAATCCTTACAGTAACAGTACAATACGTTTCAGAGCTTAACCCTAAGACAGGAGGAAACATGACAAAAAAGAATAAAAAAGGACACGCCGGGCTGATTATCTTTATTTTAATCCTGGTTCTCGCCATTGGCGGAGGCACAGGATTCTATTTCTATCAGCGCCAGCAGCCACGCAAAGCAGTGGAACAATTTCTTGACAGCATGAAGAATATGGACTTTACTACAATGGAATCTATGATTCAGAGCAGTGATCTCTCTGCGCTGGACAATGCAGATATCCGAAACGCTGCATACACTGATTTCTTCTCAGAAATCAATAAGAAAATGACCTACAAGATCACAAAGAACAGATTTGACATTCAGAATGGTACTGCTTCTGTCACTGCTCACATTACTTACATTGACGGAACCAATATTTACAAGGCAACCATCACAGAGTTTCTCCGTCAGATCGTTTCAAACGCTTATGCCGGAAATCAGCTCACAACAGAAGAAACTCAGGAAAAGCTTGCATCTATTCTGAATGAACAGGCAAAGAAAGTAGAAAAAGATGTATTCTCAGAAGCAGATATCACCTACCCGGTAATTAAAACAGATTCCGGATGGAAAATCGTTTCTCTGGATGATGAAACAGTAAAAATCATGTCTGCTAATTTCAAGAGTGTAGAGGAAGAAATCAACAATTCGCTTAACAATGCAGACAGCAAAAATTCAACAGCCAATGCACCAGAGGCAACTGCTGATGACATTCTGAATCTTACCACAGAGAAATTTACGATCAAATACACGAAACATGTGATCACCAAAGACTTTGCAGGAAATCCATGTATTATGGTTTATTATGATTACACCAACAATTCATCTTCCGCATCCAGCGCTATGGTTGATGTAAGTCTGAAAGCTTACCAGCATGGCGAAGTCTGTGAGGCTGCTATTCCAGAGAATAATGATGATGCAATTGATCATTATACAGCAGAAATCCAGCCGGGACAGACTGTAAATGTATGTCAGGCATTTACACTGACAGATGAAAGTGATGTCACCGTTCAGGCACAGGAAGCATATTCCTTTGACGAAGATGCAACCGCAAAACAGATTCTTAAAGTAAAATAGCTGAGCAATAGAGATGATAGTGAACACCAATCATATCTCTAAGTTATAAACATTAACTTATCAGTAAAAAAACAATATACACAGTTTTTCAAAACCAAATTTGAAAGCTGTGTATATTTTTTATTTTCCGTGAAACAATATGAAATGTATAGTACATTATTCGAAAACGGTGTACTGGCTTTATGATTCCTGTAAAAGCTGTATACAGCGACAGGTTATGAAAGGATGGTGACTTATGGGAAGCAAATGTTTAAGATATACGGCGCTGACTATCGCCATTATCGGAGCTGTTAACTGGGGACTGATTGGTTTTTTCAATCTGAACCTGGTCGCTCTCCTTTTCGGAAGCATGAGCTGGGTTTCCAGAATCGTATATGGTCTGGTTGGAATCTGCGGACTCTATCTTCTGACCTTTTACGGTGATTCCGACACTATCTCAGAACAATCCTGAGTACAAGCCGACATCTGAAATTATAATTCTATACTATAATCCTTCCTAATGGACTGCGGCATATTTATCAAATGGATATGCCGCAGTTCTTTTATAGTGGTTCTTAAAAGAAAAAAGGACTTCGGAAAATCCGAAGTCCTAAGAGCGATAGACGGGGCTCGAACCCGCGGTCTCGACCTTGGCAAGGTCGCGCGTTACCAACTACGCCACTATCGCACAAGCGGGTGATGGGAATCGAACCCACGTATCCAGCTTGGAAGGCTGGTGTTCTACCATTGAACTACACCCGCACAGCTTGTTGTCTGTGCATCTCTGTCGCATCAACGAAGATTAGTATATATGATGAAACTTCATTTGTCAACACTATTTTTGAATTTTTTCTATTTTTTTAACAGTATGCACAATTTCAGGTAAAAAACAAGGCTGTACCTCATTCCAGCTACTTCAAAAATTACAGAAATTTGCTCATAATCCTATGACTAACTCCTTATCTTTGCAACTCACAATCAAAATAGCATATAATTCGCATTATTTTCTGAAATTGCTATAGATCAGACAGATATTTACAATCCATCTGACCTATACAACTCTCCAACAAATAACCTATTTAAAGTTTATTTGGTATAGATTATCAATTCTCCCAATCCCACACATTCGTAGCTTCTACTGCGCTTTTCGGTTTCTTGATTACAAGCTCAGGACTCTTTGCGCTGACTTTAGTATTTGCAGGGATAGATTCTGTGATGAATGTGTTACCACCGATAATGGTATTCTCTCCGATCACTGTCTCACCGCCCAGTACAGAAGAATTAGAATAAATTGTCACATTATCTCTGATGGTCGGATGTCTCTTCACATTGGCAAGTAACTGTCCCTGACGGGTGGAAAGTGCACCAAGTGTCACACCCTGATAAAGTTTTACATTCTTTCCAATCTCTGTGGTCTCACCGATTACAACACCTGTACCATGGTCAATAAAGAAATATTCTCCGATCGTGGCACCCGGGTTGATATCAATTCCGGTATAACCATGCGCATACTCTGACATGATTCTCGGGATAAATGGCACTTCCTCACGATAGAGGACATGTGCAAGTCTGTATACATAAATTGCATAAAATCCAGGATAAGAGAAAATAATCTCCTCCTTACTCTTGGCAGCCGGGTCACCATCAAAGCCCGCCTGTAAGTCTGTCAGGAGCATGGACTGAATCTCCGGTAGGCTGGCAAAAAATCTCTCTGTAATCTGCTCTGCATGGTCTTTTGCCTGCTGCTCTGGCTCTCCCTGATACAAAAATGCCACCTCGATCTGCTCCTGTAAGCAGTCATACAGGTCATTTAAGCGATATGCCACATAATGCTCCGGAAACATCTTCGCACTGGAGTCTACGCTGAAATATCCCGGAAAAATAATAGATCTCATATCTTTAATAAAGTTAATAATCTCTTTCTTATTTGGAAGACGGTCTCTGTCCTTTCCAAGAAAAAGATCTTCTTTGCGATAATTATCTGTCAGCTTCTCCACTGCCTCCAGAATTGTTTTCTTCTTATCTGTCATGATTGTCATCCTATTCTACTTTCTGGCAGTCATTTACCTTTCTGAACATCACACATATCTATTAACTGATATGAAATATATAAGCTTCATATTTACCCAGTCACAGAAATACCAAGAATAAATAACTGCATTTTGCTATTATCTTATTACAGAGAGAAGAATTCGTCAATAAAAAAGAATTGACCTTTCCGCTAATTCCTTATATAATAAGTAACAGTTCCGGAATATATACAGATTTGAATATATACAGAACTGTTTTCTGATATTAATCCGGAGATGTACCCAAGTGGCTGAAGGGTCCGCACTCGAAATGCGGTAGACCGGGCAACCGGTGCGAGGGTTCAAATCCCTCCATCTCCGCTCTGTATGTTACTGTTGACACTAATTTTCAGTAATGTAGGCAAAATTATTTATAATAATTGCACAATAGCCTTGACAATCGTTGCTTTTATATGTATAATTGCAACAGTAAAAGAAATTCTTCAAAAGAATTCACATAGGGGATTGGTCAAATGGTATGATAGGGGTCTCCAAAACCTTTGGTGGGAGTTCGATTCTCTCATCCCCTGCTATTAAAAGCGCTCGAAAACTTTGTATTTACTGAGTTTCGGGCGTTTTCATTTTATCTCGGATGATCAAAAGTAATCATGAAAGCAATAAAAATAGGACTACCCAAATTATATTTTCGGACAGTCCCATTTTTTAGTTACTCATTCACCGGATTCACATGAACCATGCAGTGTTTTACGTCTTTAAAATTTTTCTCTATAGTATGATGAACATTCTCTGCAACGTCATGTGCCTCATTCAGTGGAATCTCACCATCTGCTGAGATTTCAATATCCACATACATCTTAGAACCAAATAATCGTGTCTGGAGAAGGTCGATTCCCTTCACTCCTTTCACTCCCATGATCACTTCTCTCATGCTCTCTTCTGTTGCCTCATCGCAGGAATGATCAACCATCTTATCAATTGCATCTCTGAAAATATCTACAGATGCTTTCACGATCAGTACACAGATTGCCACACTGGCAATCGGATCCAGAATCGGGAAGCCAAGTCTCGCACCCAGGATACCGATAAATGCACCAACAGAGGACATTGCGTCTGAACGATGATGCCATGCATCTGCCATCAGTGCGCCAGAGTTTATTTTCTTCGCAGCACTCCTCGTATACCAGAACATCCATTCCTTCACTACAATAGAAACAACTGCCGCAATCAGTGCCAATGTTCCAGGAATTGCAATGCTTGCTCCTGAAGTACTCTTAATAATGTTCTCAATTCCATTCATACCGATTCCGATACCGGTTGCCAGAAGTAACCCGGACAAAATAATGGAAGATACACATTCCATCCGCTCATGTCCGTACTGATGCTCTTTATCTGACTTTTTACCGGATAAATTCACACCGACAATCACTACGAAAGTACTTCCCACATCAGATGCAGAATGAATTGCGTCTGAGATCATGGCACCTGAATGTGCCAGAATTCCGGCAAGTAATTTAAATAAGGAAAGCAACAGGTTTACAGCAATACTCACACCTGATACCTTCATTGCCACCTTATGTTCCCATGCAGGCTCTTCTTTCTTAGTTGTCGTGTTGTTGTTTGTCTTTTCTGACATTGCTGTCATATTTAACTTTTTTGTCTGTTCCATAACCAGGACCTCCTAAATTTCCTTTTCAAATATATAAGCTTTTGTACTTTCCTATATTTGAGTTTACAGGTTCTTCTTATGTCACATACATTGCGTCACAGTCAGAAAACATATTTCCTTTCTGCGACTTATCAAAGTGCGGTCTTACAGGGGTCTTTTTGTATCCCGAAATTGCATCTGTCTCAGAAAATTCTTCCAAAAGAAAATCTTTCCAAAACATACTTTCCATAAAACAAAAAGACACACCTGCGGAACATACACTGTCCCACAGATATGTCTGAAAATGTTCATATCTGCTGCCGCTTCGCGCGGCCCGGCCCCACGCCCTCGAACATCTCGGGCATCGCCTGCTCAGTTTGTACTGTTGATCTCGCATTCTGTTGAATGTAATGCAGTGCAAAGAGAATTAATGTTACATATATCAATTCACAAATAGCATGATGTGAATCAAATACCAAGTCATATTATAACAGTTTTATAAGACTGTTCTATTTGACTTTCACTGATGATACACTATAGTATATCGGTTAGTCAAGCCAAATGTTATTAAAATTTTTTATCATGACGAAACGATATTCTGCAGCCACACACCCTTCTTAACCAGCACAAATCCAATCACACACTTAATCAGATCTGCCAGCTGCACACATGCATAAATCACAAGTACATGAATCCCTGTATAACGACTCAGCACAAACGCGATCGGCACACTGACGCACCAGATAAACACACTGTCAAACAGGAACGTAATAATCGTCTTTCCACCGGAACGCAGGGTAAAATAGGTTGCATGCAAAAACGCATTCTGCGGCATAAAAAACGCAGTGATCATAATCAGATACTTCGCGAGCTCCCTCGCCTCATCATTCGTATTGTAAAGCATCGGAAACAGCGGTGCCATAACAAACATCACAATCGCAACACAGGTACAGCACATCACCGAAAAGGCAATCATCTTGTTATCCGTATCTCTGGCCTTCTTCATATCACCGGCACCCAGAAGCTGTCCTACAATAATCGCAACAGATTCTCCCAGTGCAATAAACACAATATTAAACACATTATTGATCGTATTCGAAATATTCAAAGAAGCAACCACATTCAGGCCCCTCACAGAATAACACTGAGTCAGCATAGCCATAGCTGAAGCCCATAAAGTCTCATTAAACAACAGCGGAGTTCCTTTGACCAGAATCTTCTTTGTCAAATTTGCAGGAACCTTAAGCGTACTGTATAGTCCATTTACAAATGCATTCTTCTCTGTATGCCTGTGTGTCCAGCCTATTACAATTGCAGCCTCCACATAACGTGACAGCACAGTTGCAATTGCCGCACCTCTCACACCCAGTCTCGGGAAGAAAAATACACCATAGATCAACAGATAATTAAACAGCAGATTTACACAGATTGCCACAACCCCTGCTTTCATTGGCAGAACAGTCTCTCCGCACTCTCTCAGAGTACTGGAATAAATCTGCACCATCATAAACGGCGGCAACCCAAACAGCATAATATCCAGATACTGCTTTCCATACTTAAGCGTATCCGCAATCTGCTGCGCAGTACCCTCTCCCTGGAGATACATACTGATCAGATTCTCTCCAACAGTCAGAAACAGCAAAATCGTCCCAATCGTCAGAATCACAGCCATCCAGAACTTATACCGAAACGTCTGTCTCACACCCTCATTATCCTTCTGTCCAAAGTACTGTGCGGTAAAAATACCCGCTCCGGATACCCCTCCGAAAATACACAGATTATAGACAAAAATCAACTGATTCACAATGGAAGCCCCTGACATCTGCTCCGTACCGATCCGCCCGATCATAATATTATCCAGCAGACTCACGAAATTCGTGATTCCATTCTGGATCATGATCGGAACAGCCACTGCCAGAACCATCATATAAAACTTCCTGTCACCGATAAACTTCTTACAAAACGATGACTTCTCCTTCGTCCTCTCCATAAAACTTTTCCTCATCCTTCTTCACAAAAATAGACTGTCCAGAGACAGCCTTCGCCTTAAGCGTTGTATCACCTACATTACTATAAAACCCCCAACATTTCAAGCCCATATCAGTAAATTTATACTACCATTTTCTATTCCGTTTCTGTTCCGTTTTTTCTCCACTCCATATCCGATAACGCACTTCCATACTATCATTCACAGTACCAGCCAGTTCACAGCGAAAAAAAATAAATGTTTTTAACCACATCTACAGGGGGTGTAGCAACTCTTAGTCTTTGGGAATTTGCGTTATGTCAGAAAAATTCACTGTCTGAGCGAAGCGAGTTTGAATTTTTCTGGCATGGTTTTAGCAAATTTCCAAAGGCTTAGAGTTCCTGCCCCCGCAGCCGTGGTTCAAAACATTTATTTTTCTTCGCGTCCCCTTTGAAATCATTAAAAAGCTGTCGCTTTCCAAATAAATGAAGAAAACGACAGCCTTTTCAAAAAAGTATTTGCAAGCCTATTTAATAGCACCCTCAACCATACCATTCATAATCTGCTTCTGAGCAAGCAGGAATACGATGATCATCGGAATCATTGCCAGGAGTGCTGCAGTAAGGATCAGATCCCACTGCTTAACATAAGAACCAACAAACGCCTGTACAGCAACCGGAAGAGTCTTAACCTTACCATTCTGTCCTAACATCAGAGAAGGAAGAAGGTAATCGTTCCAGATCCACATACCATTCAGAATAGTAACAGTAACAATAACCGGTTTCAGAAGCGGAAGGATAATACGGAAGAAAGTTCCCTCAGGAGAACATCCGTCAATCGCTGCTGCTTCTTCCAGTTCATACGGAATACCTTTAATAAAACCAGTTAAGATAAATACGGTCATAGCACCACCGAATCCACAGTATGCAAATACAATACCAGGGATAGACTGAAGCATGCTGATTCCAAGGAATTTACCTACATCACGGAATGTAGAAACCAGAGGAAGCATAACTACCTGGAAAGGAATTGTCATGGATGCGATAAATGTCATGTAAATAACTGTTGACCATTTTGTCTTGTTACGGCAGATAACCCATGCAGCCATACCGCCAAATAAAGCAAGTAATACAAGGGAAACAACTGTAATGATCGCAGATGTTCCGAATGCACTCCAAAAACTGAAGTTAGAGTTGTTGACAACGTTTGAAATATTTGTCTTAAACTGTGCAAAGCTTGCACCCACAAAGCTTACAGGGTTTGCAACAATACCGTTTGCATTCTTAAATGTATTAATAAGTACCAGATAGAAAGGAGATAATATGTACGCTGCGATAACAATCGCAACAGCTGTAAGCACTACCTTTGGCGTTTTCTTCGTAACCATTACATTTCAACCTCCTTCTTATTGGAAATTCTAACCTGAATAATAGATACAGCAGCCAGGATAATGAAGAACAGAATAGCTTTCGCCTGACCAAGTGCATAATTGTTCTTGGAGATCGCTGTATTATAAATATTCAGAGCCAGCATCTGAGTACCGTTTGTCAAATAGTTTCCGAAGAAACTTGCAACAGAACCTGTACCATTTGTTAAAGCCATGTTAACATCGAACTGTTTGAATGCTGATGTTAAGGTAAGGAATGTACAAATTGTAATTGTAGCTGCGATCATCGGAATCTTAATCTTAAATAATGTTGTAACTGCATTTGCGCCATCGATCTGTGATGCTTCCAGTACATCTTTAGGTACCTGTGTCAGACCAGTTACATAGATCAGCATGATATAACCTGCATACTGCCAGATATAAACAACGATGATAGCCATCATAGCTGTGTTTGTCTTTGACAGAAGTGAAATATTATTTGTCATCTTGATCAGCACATTGTTAAATACGAACTGCCATACATAACCAAGTACGATACCGCCGATCAGGTTTGGCAGGAAGTAGGAAGCCCTGAAGAATGAGAGTCCCTTAATCTTAGAAGTACAGAGTAATGCGAGCATAAACGCTACTACATTTACCAGAACCATGTTCAGAACTACAAACAGAATTGTGATGATCAGTGACCAGAGGAAACTTGGTTCATTGAACATTGTCTTGTAGTTTGCAAATCCTACAAATCCTGTCATCTTGATTCCATTCCAGTCTGTAAAGGAATAAAACACACCAAGGCATAATGGAATAATGACTGTTACTACAAATGTAAATAACAATGGAAATACAAATATAAAGTTAACGATGCTTCTGTGATGTTTTAATGTCGGGAATAAATACATTCCCAGTAAAATGCCGATTGCACCAATGATCAGTGCCGGACCTCTCCAGCCTGCTCCACTTCCGGAAATATCCTGAATCAATGCTACAGCCAGCAAAATAATACCGGCAATCAGGCATACCATGGAGATTACTTTTTTACTAGCACTGTTTGTATTCATTTTGCCTTCACCCTTCCTATTTCTTATTCAAAGCAAAAATGCTACTGTCAATTTCGTTCTAAGTAACACAAAAATCAATGCGTCTTAACCGTTTTTGCGTACCTGAATGGAGGTCTGCCGGACCTTTACTCAGGTATGCAGCGCAATAAAAAATGGGCGGCAACATAATCGCCGCCCAACAGATATCAGTTATTCATTCTGATTAGTTTGCGTATGCACTCTCAAGAACCTGCTGCATTGTCTTTACAAATCCAGCTTCATCAAGGCTTCCAGATGCATAGTCAGCAAATACCTGACCTGTATAGTTCTGTGCGATACCTTCTTTGAAACCTGGAATTGACCAGTGCCATGCAGATGTCTTTCCTGCATTCTGATAATCAGTAATTGTCTGAGCAAACGGATCATCGCCTACGATTGTGCAGGATTTGAATGGGCTTACGAATCCAGCTTCTTTTACGAGGACTTCCTGAGCTTCGTCTGTTGTCAGCCACTGAAGGAATGCTTCTGCTGCTTCTACATTACCATCTTTGTATACAGACCACCAGGATGGGGAGCTTGTAAGGATTGTATCCTGTCCGTCTTCGAATGCGTATGGGATCATACCAACTTCGAAGTTACCAGCTTCTTTGTAAGCGTCAGCGTCATCACCAACCATTGTTGCACCGATCCAGGATCCCTGTGTAACAAATGCATATTTACCGGATGAGAAGTTCAGGATCTGCTGATCGTATGTACCGGAAACAAGGAGTGCAGGATCTGAATACTGGTTCAGAAGACCTACAAAGTTAGCGAAATCTGTGAAACGGTCTTCGTCAAGTTTACCGCCATCATTGAGCATGTCAATGTAAGTAGTGTCATCTCTGTCAAGACCTTCATCCAGATATGTACCAAATAAATGGTTACCTGTTGACCAGTAAAGGTTAACTGGTTCTGCTGCATAACCTACAACTGCGGTCAGTCCAAGTTCATCTTTCTTGGAATCAATTGTCTCAAATGCTTCTTTGATTGCATCCGGACTTGTTAATGTGGAAGGATCAATTCCTGCTTTGTCAAGGATGTCTTTGTTATATGCAAGACCGATTGCTTCTGTTGTATATGGGAAACCGATTGTACCCTGGCTCTCATCAACATAAGCTGCATCTGTATCAGAAGCCCATTCCTGATCGCTCATATCTACTAACATATCTGTCCAGTTAGCAAAGTCTGCTCCACTACCGTTTACGAAGATATCAGGCATGTTATCTGACTGATAGTATCCTTTCAGAGTACCCTGGATATCGATTCCGCCGCCCATGGATTCGATTTCTACTTTAGTTCCTGTTTCTTTCTCATACATTTCAGCTAATTTCTTCAACTGAGCGTCAACTTCGATCTTACCGTTTACAAGACGAATACTGTCACCGTCTGCTGCCTGTACGGATACTGCTGCCGGAACCATTGATGCGATCATAGATACTGCTAAAAGTGTTGCAAATACTTTTTTCTTCATTTTCGTCACCTCGTCATTTTTTTAACTGTTTCTTTTTACCTTTTGCGCATAAGGTTTTTTGATAGTTGTATAATACCACTTTGTTTCTGAAATAGCAAGACCTTTTTCGCATAAGTTTGAATTTTTTTATCTTTCTTTTTCGTCATTTGTTAAATATGCACAATTTCTTTTTTCTATCTTATTACACAATGTCCAAAAAAGTGCTACTTTGAGGTCAAAAAAATGCATATTCATTGGAATGGGTACTTTTTTTCGCACACCTTTCTCCTGAACACGCATCTTTTGTCCTTATGTTTTCCTTTTTTCTCTATAAAAACCTGTCGTTGTACTTATTCCAGGAATCTCTTCCATATCTTTAATCGTAACCATTTTCTGTCCATATTTCCTTCAAAATTATTTCATCTGCTTTGTATTCGAAGAAATCAAAATCTGCGCATTTCTTGTGAAGCACACGATCTGCACAGGTGATACCTACCATTGTTCCTGTAAATTCACCATATTTACAGTATTCATCAGAAAATCTCGTAGTATCAAAGATTCTTCCGATCTTCTGATAGTTTTCACCATCATAGCTCCATTCAAACCAGGATTTACGTCCTTCGATATAGAGTCTCAGATAGATTGGCTTATCTTCTACCGGAATTCTCGTGTTGAGGAATTCTGTTTTTTCACCATTTTCCAAATGGATGATAGACAACGCACTCTGTCCCAGTGTTTCGCTGTAATATTTTCGCAGATTGATATAGTTCATATTGTCGTAATACAGGATCAAGCCTGCACTGTGCTGATGAACTTCCGGCACGAATTCCATCTTTGTAGTGATTCTTGCATAAACACTGGTAAGTTTTCTGGCAAGGATACTTACTTTATTCAGGGAGGTTCTGGATTCCTGTCCACGGAGTCTTACATATCCCTTGCGTGCTTTTACATCCGCAAATCTCTCCGGCATGATTCTTGGCGCATAGTAGAAATTGCCAAGTTCTTCTCCGTCAAAGTCATCGAAATCAGGAGTTTTCTCTACTGGGTACTCTGGAAGGGAACTTTCCGGCACCTCCATTTTTGCCAGATTGCTTCCGTCAGCCATACGAAGCCAGTTATCCTCTGTCCACATCATCTTCTGGATTGCTGTTTCTCTTCCGAGTGTGCAGCGGAGTTCCGGCACGAACGGTCTGGAGCAGAGATGAACCAGGTATACCTCACCGGTAGGAAGTTCTACATAGCTTCCGTGTCCGGATTTCTGCAAAATGGAGTCCGGATTGTAATATTTCGGTTTCAGATGATCGGGATCCTGTCTCTCATAAGACTCTCCCGGTACACTGGTCACAATCGGATTCTTCGGATCTTTTTCATATGGTCCCCAGACATTTCCGGAGCGTCCCATTGTAACACAGTGATTGTATCCTGTGCCGCCTTCTGCGCACATAATGTAATAATATTCTCCTCGTTTAGTCAGATGAGGAGCTTCGATGCAACCTCTGTCTGTGCCGCCTCTCCAGATTCGTTTCGGATATCCTACAATTTCTTTTTTGGCAGGATCATATTCTACCATGCAGATCGCGCCTGGTTTTTCGTATCCTTCTCTTGTCTCCCACTCCAGGGAAACAATGTATTTCTTTCCGTTTGTATCATGGAACATGGAAGCGTCAAAACCTGAGGAATGAAGATATACAGGCTCACTCCATGGACCTCTGATATCTTTTGCACAGATCATAAAGTTATCTACATCGAAATATCTGGCGTTCATGGAATTCATCACTCCATAAACCACATAGAACATATCTTCTTCCTCGCAGTAAGTAAGACATGGCGCCCAGATTCCTTTTGCACTCGGAAGTTTCTTCAGATCTACTTTTTCATCATCTGTCAGTACATGGGTATATAATTCCCAGTTCTTTAAATCTCTGGAATGATAAACCGGAATTCCCGGAAACCATTCAAAAGTAGAAACTGCAAGATAATAGTCATCCCCTTTTCTGCAAATACACGGATCAGGGTTAAAACCTGGAAGTATTGGATTTTGAATCATTTTGACTTTTTTTCTCCTTAAATTATTCTGTATCTTTACAATCACACGGATTGTTAAATCGTTACAGCATATTTTATCATAAAAACAGCATTTCCGATATCCTATCAATATCTGAAATGCTGTTTTTTTATTGTTGTCTGTTATTTCTTTAAATCGTGTTTTATAATACACGGAACACAAGTTTATGCTGTCTGTTCTTTTTTCTTATTTGTGACTGTAAGCAGATGACTCTTGATTAATACAGGACGTACTGCATTGTAAATTACTGCTACCAGGATTACTGAAACAACTGCATTGAATAGTGTAGCTGCAGCACTCATTTTCGCCAGTGCTTCGGCAAGTTTCTGCGGCTGTCCCAAGATATACTGTTTGTAGAAATATCCTACGATCGGATCTGCGATTACATTGAATCCAAGTCCTGCAACAGAAGCAATCAGGCTCCATTTGAATACATATTTCTTATCTGTACTTTCATTGATCTTTGCGATTTTGTGTGCTACCAGTCCTGTGATAAGGCCGATACAGAACTTCAGGACAAATGTTTTCGGCGCACCAGTAATATAAACCGGGTCCATCAGGTCTGCGATTCCCATTCCGATGGCACCGGACAAACCGCCATATACACCGCCGATAAGCAGTGCTGCCAGTACGCAGAATGCATTTCCAATATGAATGGAGGTCGCATCTCCGCCGGGTACCGGAATCTTAATCTGCAAAAATGTGAAAGATACGTAGCATAACGCAGCCATTAACGCTGTCTCAGCCAGTTTTGTAATTGTGCTGTTCTGTGTGTTCATAATAATTTCCCCTCTCGTGTTGCTGTATCAATTTATGAAGGTATGATACACTTTGTTGATTTTTATTTCAATGACCAGTTTCTTCATTTTTTCAGAGGTCAGATGGAATATCTGAATTCTCTTTTAGATTTTAAAATATGAAAAAAGCCCCCTGTTTTATGCTTTTTCGCACTGAAACAGAGGACTTTACCTATTTATTCAATAACTTTTAGTATCTTTTCAGGCTTCCGCACTGCCTGAGCGATATTTTAAATAATTGATTTCTTAGATTCTTGCTACGCCAGATTTTCTTGCAGCTTCTGCTACTGCTTTAGCTACTGCATCTTTTACACGTGGATCGAATGCTGCCGGAAGAATATATTCCGGATTTAATTCTTCGTCACTTACCAGACCTGCGATCGCGTATGCTGCTGCCACTTTCATCTCGTCGTTGACATCTGATGCTCTTGCATCCAGTACACCACGGAAAAGTCCAGGGAAGCAAAGTACATTATTTACCTGGTTCGGGTAATCAGAACGTCCTGTAGAAACAACTGCTGCTCCTGCTGCTTTTGCTTCATCAGGGAAGATCTCAGGTACCGGGTTTGCACATGCAAAGATGATCGGATCTTTTGCCATTGTGCGGACCATATCCTGTGTCAGTGTCCCAGGTGCGGATACACCGATGAAGACATCTGCGCCTTTGATTACTTCTGCAAGAGTACCTTTCTCTTTGTTGAAGTTTGTAATCTTAGCCATTTCTTCTTTGATTGGGTTTAATCCTTCTCTGCCTTCGTAGATCGCACCTTTTCTGTCTGTCATGATAACATTCTTAAGTCCCATGGACATTAACAGTTTGATGATAGCGATACCTGCTGCGCCTGCTCCTGAAGTAACGATCTTAACTTCATCAAGTTTCTTTCCTACAATTTTCAGTGCATTGATGACACCTGCAAGTGTGATAACAGCTGTACCATGCTGATCGTCATGGAAAATCGGAATATCGCAACATTCTTTCAGTTTCTTTTCAATCTCAAAGCATCTTGGTGCGGAAATATCCTCAAGGTTGATTCCACCGAAAGATCCGGCCAGGAGACTTACAGTCTTAACGATCTCATCAACATCTTTGCTGCGAACGCAAAGCGGAATGGCATCTACACCACCGAATTCTTTAAAGAGCACACATTTACCTTCCATAACAGGCATACCTGCTTCCGGACCGATATCTCCAAGTCCCAGTACTGCAGTTCCGTCTGTGACAACAGCAACTGTGTTCCAGCGTCTTGTTAACTCGTAGCTCTTGTTTACATCTTTCTGAATTTCAAGACAAGGCTGAGCAACACCAGGTGTGTAAGCAAGGCTTAAGGCATCTTTGGAATCTACTTTGGCTCTTGATACAACCTCAATTTTACCTTTTAAATCATAATGCATTTTTAAAGATTCTTTTGCGTAATCCATTTTCGATTTGGCTCCCTTCTGCACTCTTTTTTTGAGACGCCTACATTGTAACATTTACTTTGCCAAGATGCCACTGTTTTTTTTATTTTAAATTGACTATTTTTTATCAAAGTTATAAAAACAGCATTCTCACATTTTTGTTTATGGGAATGCTGTTTCAGTTATTGGACTTTGTTATTTATTTTCATCAAAATGTACTTCCGCACTGGCAACTGCACGCTCGTCCAAGAGCTGCTTAAAGGTCTTAGTCTTTGCCTTTTCTTCGTAATCGTCGGACCAGTAGTAGCCTTTCAGTTCGTCCATGTATTCGATATAATCGCAGAGGTATACGTATACTGTGGAAATATCTCTGTCTGAAATGGCAACTGTGTTGGCAGTTCCTGTAAACTTTCCAAAACTCATAGGTTTTCCATCTGCATCCAGAATAACCGGGAAATAATCCGCGGTGTCACCACTTTCATTCATGGTAATCTCAAACGGTGTCTTAGTCAGAGATATGACTCCGTTTCCTTCGCTGTCTACAGCCTGAATCTCTTTTATTACTGTCTGTGCATCATTTTTTTCTACAGGAATTGTGAAGTCCCAGTCTCCGTCCACCCACCAGTTTTCATATTTATTTGGGTGTTTATTTACATCCGGATAAAGTTTTGTATACTTATTATACATTTCCTGGTCGATCAATCTTAATGTTTCCTGCTGTTCTTCTGTGAAATTCTCATAGTCGTCTTCGTTTAAACCTGCATCTGCCACTGCCTGGTCACGTTCATCTCTCAACTCCTGTGGAATCTCCGGTGTTGTAGTTTCTTCTTCAGGTAACATACCTACTATCTGAGGAAAACTTAATTCCATGGTAAACTGATCCGGAACTTTGATTTCTTTCAGATAATCTTTTTCGTCAGGTGCTCCTGCCGCGACTGCGTCCTCAATAGTTACGTTCTCTGCATCCTCTATTCCAATTGCTGCTGCCATCTCCTCATTTGTAGCATTATACACATCATCAATTCCTTTTTCTTTCCAGAATTTTTCCCAGGCTTCATTAAATCTTTGCTCCCCTGCAAAATCATAAGTGAATTCAGTGTTGTCTATACGCAGCACTCCTGCAAATGTGTGATCATCAATCAATTGTCCATCCAGCGGAGCATTCACCAGCATATCGCCATCATTAAAATCACATTTCATCCATATACTGCCATTGTTCAGATTGATCCATGGCGTTCCGTCTTCTGTCAGAAGAGTATTCGGAATTTTTTCTTCCATACTAATGATAAGGGATATGTACAATGCAGTATCATTACAATATACTTCTGAGACAGTAAGTGTTGTGCCATTGTAGGTCTGGCTCCATTTACTATCCGTATTCTCAGCTTCTACGTTCTCGGATTCTGTAGCGTTAGTGTTCCTGTTGTCTGAAGATGTGTTCTGTTCTTTTTCATTCTGTGTGCTGCCAACTTCCGTGCTGCTGTTTTCATCCTCTAAAGGTGTCGCATATTTGCTGAAATCTCCAGAGAATCCAAGAGAATTGCCAATGCGCTCAAATACATTTCCAACCAGTGGAATATTCTCTGCAAATGCAGGATTTGTAATGCACACTGCAGAAAATACTGCTGCCGCCGCTGTCATGCCAAGTACTGTCTTATATATTGTTTTAAATTTTCTATGAGATCGCGTTGAATTGCTATTATCAGCAAACTCTCTGTCATCCTGACTATATTTGTTAATTTCCAGACTTTCGACTTTTCTATTTTCTTCGCTATATGTATCCTTTGTGCTTTCCTGTCTTTCTGAAGCAGCTGCCATCTCTCTGATTTTTGCAAATGCCTCATTTTTTGCTGCTTCCGCCTGTTCCGGCAGTGGGAAATCTGCCTGCAGAATTTCTTCGATTACATTGTTTGCATCATTCTCCATCTTTTTATCAAAATTAAACTTCTTTGCCATTCTTACTTCATCCCTTTCTTACACTCGCCGTCATGCTTCCTGCTGATACCGGATTTTTCCCTAATATACCATGTGTGTTTCCTTTGTTTTCTTTCCCCGGCTGATTCGTCATTTTACTTCCTGGCATGTACTGTACTTTCTTTCGGTCATTCTCCTCTACCGGTGCATATTCCTGCTTTAACTGTACCCGCGCCCTGGCGAGTCTGGTTTTTACGGTGTTTTCGTTGACATTTAATATAGAAGCAATATCTGCGATCCGGAATCCTTCTACATAATACAAAATCAGTATGATCCTGTAAGATTCATCCAGCATTCCCAGCATTTCCTTAAACTCAAATTCCGCAATGGACATATCCTGTCCGGGAACTTCCGGAAGTTCTTCGGCTCTGCTGAAATTTTTATAATGTCTGTGGATTTTATTGCATTCATTGATCAGAATCCGAATCATCCAAGTCTTAAAATATTCCGGATTCTTCAGTGTATGTATCTTTTCAAAGCAGGTAAGTATGGTATCCTGCATGGCATCGGCTGCATCCTCGTCATTATCCAGGATTCCTCTCGCCACCTTGTACATTGCCAGAGAATTCTTTTCCATCAGTTCCAGAAATGCATCTGCATCTCCTGAGATGGAGCGTTTTACCAACTGTATCAAATGCTGATCCTCCTTGCTTAGAGTATGTTTCTGTAAATGGGTTTCATTCGAATGAAGTTTTGTTGTTTTTGTTTTACACTTATTAGATGGGAAAATGTAATGAAAAGTTTCAAAAAGCTGCCACTTTTTTTGTGACAGCTTTTCAATGGGCGTTTTTATGTAATATTTTGTTTTATTCCTCAGCGTTTAATCTTTTCTGATACATAGACTGAAGCAGGAATTTTCCTGTCTCTGTTTTGAATACTTTTTCCAGCATATTTCTCACATTGTTTCCGGAGAAATTACTCTCATCAGCATTTACCAGATAATCTGCTTCTATCATAATCTGATAATCAATACCGTCGATTCCGGTTATTGTGTGATGATGGCTTACAATATAAGAAACACGATCCACAAATTCTTTCGGCAGATCTGAATCTGCGAAAAATTCCTCTATCAGTGCCGCACTTTCTTCCTCCTGATGCTTGCCGTTGGCATTTCCGTATTTTACTCTGCAGAGAGGGCAGGCAATATCATGGACAACCGCAGTTACCTCCACCAGCTTCTGCTGCTCCGTTGACAGATTTTCGCCTTCTGCGATTGTTTTTGCATATGCGTATACTTTCATGAAATGATTGATGTCATGAAGATCTCCCTTGGAATACTCTACCATTTTCTTTACAACTTCTGCTACTGTCATGTTTTGTTCCTGCCTTTCTCTTACGAATATAGTTACTTGTTCACTCCATTCTCAGTAACCAGGTTTATCTTATTCTGAAAAACAGCAGAATCTTTCGATCCTGCTGTTTACAATTATCAATTATTTGCAGAGTTCCTCTGCCATAGCATCAATCTCTGCTTCGTTTGCTTCGCTGAGGGAGGACATAATCTTTACATTGTTCTCGAGCCATGTGATGTTTTTGCTCTTTTCGAACATCCCCTGCATGATTCTTGCTGCTGCAGGTGCCCAGCTTCCGTTTTCAATGAGACCGATGGTGCGGTTCTGGTAGCTGCGTTCTGTCAGATTTTCAATATAAGTACGCATGAATGGGAAAATATCTCCGTTATATGTAATTGTGGCAAGTACCAGTTTGCCGTAACGGAAAGCATCTTCTACTGCTTCTGCCATGTCATCTCTTGCAAGGTCAAATACAGTTACTTTCGGGCATCCTTTTTCTTCCAGTTTCTGTGCCAGAAGTTCTACTGCTTTCTTTGTGTTTCCATAAACAGATGTATAGGCGATCACAACACCTTCGCTCTCCACTTTGTAGGAGGACCAGATATCATATTTCTCAATGTAATGTCCCAGATTCTCTGTGAGGATCGGTCCATGGAGCGGACAGATTGTCTGGATATCCAGAGTTGCGGCAGCTTTCAGGAGCTTCTGAACCTGTGCACCGTATTTTCCAACGATTCCGATATAGTAACGGCGTGCTTCGCCGTCCCAGTCTTCTTCTACGTCAAGTGCTCCGAATTTACCGAATCCGTCAGCAGAAAACAGAACTTTGTCAGTGCTGTCATATGTAACCATAACTTCCGGCCAGTGAACCATCGGTGCGAATACAAATGTCAGAACATGTTTTCCAAGTGTCAGGCTCTCGCCGTTACCTACTACGAGTTTCTTTCCGTCCAGATTCAGTTTTCTGAAGAAATTCTCCATCATGGTAAAAGTCTTTGCGTTGGCAACAACTGTTGTGTCCGGATATGCCTTCATGAAGTTCTCAATATTAGCCGCATGATCCGGTTCCATATGTTGTACAACCAGATAATCCGGTTTTGCGCCGTTAAGAACCTCTGCTACATTTGTAAGCCATTCATCCTTGAAATTAGCATCTACGGTGTCCATAACTGCGATCTTTTCATCCATGATCACGTATGAGTTATAAGACATACCGTTTGGCACTACATACTGTCCTTCAAACAGATCTACCTGATGATCATTTACACCTACATAATAAATATCATTTCCGATTTTCATGATGTGAATTTTCCTCCTTATTGATCTCCTGTTATTTTTCAGAGATGAAAATTTCTTTTTTTTATTTCTGCACCTATTATATCCAATTTCTTACTGGAAATCAATAGTATTACTGTCAACTAAATACAATCCTACGATAATTACTATCCGACAAAAAAGAATATTCATATAAAATAGAAATTCCTACTCGTTTTTATTTAACCGAATCAAGTAATTCCCCTGACTCAAGTGTCTTTCATGCAAGATCTGTTATACCTTTGCGGAAAAAGTTGCCCAGGCACAGGCGGTCGCAAAAACCATTCCATCTTCTCCCTCACATCTGCATGCTTCAGATAAATAACATTAAATTCTCTGACTATGGGCTCACCCTTCAGTGTAAAAATCCCAAGCTCCGGGTCGCTTTTGGCAAGTACTTCATATACAAATGAGATTCCATACCCGGACTTGATCAGGTCGATGATCATCTTAAAGCTGGAAATACATATATGCCGGTGAAAACGCTCCAAAGATTCATTATGCTCCAGAAGCTTTTCCTCCAGAATAGCCAGCGTTCCAGAGCCTTTTTCGCGATGGATCAGAGTTTCTTTCAGGATCTCCTCTACAGATACTTCACGGCCTGCAAAGGGATGATCCTTCGGGCAAATCCCCACAAAAGGTTCCCGGCGATACAGCTGGCTTCCGAATCTGTTTTTGTCAAAAAATCCTTCTATGATGGCATAGTCCAGAGTATTTTGTTCCAATAAATGCAAAAGATGCTTTGTGTTATCCACGATCAGAGTCAGTGCTGTATCCGGCTGATTTAAAAAATCGTGAATCCTGTCTGTGATCACATAGTCACCAATGGTCTTGGTTGCACCGATACACAGTTCCCGGAGACCATTATTTTTTATCTTTTCCCTGAGAAAATTTTCACGCTGCTGAACCGATCGCAGGTAATCCTCCAGCATCTGTGCAGCAGGGGTCTTGATCAGTTTTCTGTTTTCATAAAGAAAAAGACGGCAGCCATATTCCTTTTCCAAAAACTGGATATGCTGGGTAACTGCCGGCTGGGTAATATGTAACAGCTCTGCCGCCTCCCTGTAATTCATAACATTGCATACTGCCATAAACGTTTCCGTTCTGTGATCTAACATAATCTTTTTAAACTCTCCCACTCTATTGATATCAGATAGTTTTTTCTGTGTAGTTTCCTTTTTCATAAGCATTACTTATCGTATAATAAAAACTCATAAATTGATTTTATCATTCATAAAGCCTATAATCAACAAAAGAAACACCGTATACATTAGAGAACAGTAACGGCTATATAAAGGAGATACTGAATCATGAATGAGGAAAAGCCAGTAACATCTGACAATCAAAAACTGAGTCCCGAAGAAATCAAGCGGGTAAAGGGTCTGGGATGTCTTCAGGACAAACGATATGATGACATCTTTAATATTCGGGTCATCACAGGAAATGGACATATTACCACAGATGAACACCGTGCCATTGCAGACGCTGCAGACAAATTCGGAAATGGTCAGATCACTATGACAACCCGCCTGAGTATGGAAATCCAGGGAGTTCCTTATGATAATATTGAGAAAACAATTGCTTTCCTTGGAGAACACGGCCTGATGACAGGCGGAACCGGAGCCAAGGTGCGTCCTGTTGTCTCATGCAAGGGAACAACCTGCCAGTATGGTCTGATCGATACCTTTTCACTCAGCAAGAAGATCCATGAGCATTTTTATGTAGGCTATCACGATGTAGTGCTCCCGCACAAATTCAAGATTGCAGTTGGCGGATGTCCTAATAACTGTGTAAAGCCTAATCTGAATGATATGGGAATTATAGGTCAGAGGATCCCAAAACCGGATGTTGAGAAATGCCGGGGATGTAAGAAATGTCAGATTGAAAAAAGTTGTCCTGTCCATGTCCCGAAATTAGTTGACGGTAAACTTTACATTGATCCTGAAGAATGTATCCATTGCGGACGCTGCAAAGGAAAATGTCCATTCGGCGCAGTACCGGAATATCAGAATGGTTATAAGATCTATATCGGAGGCCGTTGGGGTAAGAGAATCTCACACGGTCAGGCTCTTACAAGAATTTTCACAGAGGAAGAAGAGGTAATGACTGTCATAGAGAAAGCAATCCTTCTCTTCAAAGATGAAGGAATCGCTGGAGAACGGTTTGCTGATACTGTGAAACGTCTCGGATTTGAGTATGTGAATGAGAAATTGATTGGCTGAGCATTGAATCACCAAGTCAAGTGGATAAAATCATCCGCTCCGCTACTTGCTTGATTCGGTTAAATAATCACACCAGTCCAACCGTATTTTGCCACAGCCCTTTCTCTTCAGCTCCGGAGTGATGCAGATTGCTCCCATGATTATGATTGGGGATAGTGAATGTTGTTAACGTCAACTGCACTCTGCGGGAGGTTGTGTTTGACTGTATCCGCAACCTCCCGGTTACATCACAATCTCCATTGTATTGTACTTAATCACCACTTTACAACTTTTCATTAAGCCCAAGAATCAGCGGCAGGATCATTACGGAAGCGCATTCAAACAGAAATGTTCTGAGGAATGAAATGACTGCCAATGTAAGTCCATCATTGAGGGCTGTAAAGAAAGCGGAACCAAATATGGCAATCCCTGCGAAGATAAAGTAAAAAGCGCATCACCAACCATATTTATCACACCTGCAGTAACTGTCACAACCAGTCCCAGTTTCGGCTTTTCTGCGGTAACAGCCAGGCTTGAAAATGCATATTGCAGCATAAGAAATGGTAATGCTACAAGAATAATTCTTCCTCCGTCCAGTTGCTTAGCGCTTTACATTCAGCCTCAAATAGTCGTGCAGCTGTCTTGGAAGTATATATTTTTCCTTTTTCAGTAAGATATACCATCTTCGATTTTCCATTGCATTTTTATTTTCTTCTTTCTACACTTTTAGCACTTCCTATAACGAAATACTGAACATTTCTGCTACTTCCCTGGCTACTCCATTTTCTTCGCAATCAGCTACAACTTTCTCTGCCATGTTAATAATCTGCGGAACTGCATTTGCAACTGCTCTACTGTGACAGAACTCCCTGAACAGACATGCATCATTCACTCCATCGCCAAACACCATTACTTCCTCTGATGATATGGCATTTTCATCTATAATACGTTTTACCATTTGAAATTTATCAGCTGCCGGAGAAGTAATCTCCACATTCCAGAGAGCTGAAGAAGTGACATGTATATCTGTTCTGCCTTTTAATTTCTCTTTTGCCTTCTGAATGTTTTCATAATCTTTAGAAAAAGCAAAAATCTTCAAAATATAAGCTGTTCCCTTCTGATATTCCTGAAACGGAATAAGATCCGATGAATCATCCAGCAATCTTGGCGCAGTAGCATAGTTACCTTCAGAAGTATTTATCTCCAGATCAATATTTCTCGTTGTAAAAAATGTAATTAATTCTTCACATATGTCCTGAGATAATGCCTCATAATACTGTTTTTCTCCATTACAACTACGGTATTCTGCCCCGTTCAGCAAAATCATATCCAAATCAATATCTGCCTTTTTCAACACAGGTTTTACTGTTTCGAATCCTCTCCCAGTGGCAATTACCCAACTGATTCCCATCTGCTGAGATCTTCTGATTATTTCAGCCGTAAGAACACTCATCTCTCCATTCTTTCCAGTCAGAGTCATATCCAAATCGCTGACGATCATTCGTATCATAATACCATTCCCCCATATGTTTGTGAATTTTGAATACAGTGCTGTTTGAAAATACTTTCTACAAAATGTACGCTTAAGCTACATAAACTGAATAAGAGTAGAACCTCCCACATATGAATTTTGGGGACAAAATACTTTTTGCCCCCAAAGTTATATTTATGGTATCACAGCTTTCTTGTAAATTCAACCATTCCAGAAGTTGGAACAGAAATTATAACAAATTGATTAGCCGACACTTCGTTACTCTCCATTAAATTTCCATAGCAGTCCCGTACTTCATATTTAAGAGTATCTGAGGAATTACACCTGAAGCATACCTCTTCTTCCTTTACAGCGTGAATATAATAAATTTTCTTATTAATATCTCTTAAATCTGCCAGTCTTCCTTTACTGTAATGCACCAGTATTTTTTCATTTCCACATTCTGCACAGACCTCCGGATAAAGATTTTCCGGTTCTTCTGGCTGAATCTGGCTATGTAACAGAATTTCTCTCTTTTCATCCATAAACCCAAGCCAGAACAATAACATTCGCTTCATATCATCCGTTATCTGATCCAGACATACCGAAATCTGTACAGTTGCAAACAAACAGCTCAACAACTGTAATCCTGCATCTTCCGGCTTCTCATCAGGATGCCACATCAGCATATCTGAATGAACCGCTGTACTGCCACTTAAAAGCCGCAGGTCAATCGTACCTGTTCGATTGCTGACTGCGGATCCCGGACAGTCACTTACACGAAAAATATTTCCGTATCTTCGTATCTGAGGTCCAATATATCTTTGTCTGAACTCAATCAGAATATCCGGGCGGATTTTTTTCAGAGTATCCATAACATCTGTAAGGAAAATATTCAGCGCATCCTGTATATCATGACAATCCATTTGCTCATTATAGGAAGGACTTTCTTCCTGGAAATAGAACTCATCAATAAAATCCAGTTTTAAGCCATCCAGATTCCAGTCTTTTACCGCTTTTACATAGATTGCTTTCAGATATTCCCGGACTTCCGGATATCTCAAGTCAAAGATTCCAGCCTGCTGACTTTCATTATATCTCAATAGTTTATCATGAAATCTTTCCCATGCTTTGGTATTTTTTCCAATATAAGGTACAGAGAACCATAAAAGATATTTCAGCCCCATAGCCTGTACCCTTGCTACATGCTGCGCAAAATCAGGGAATTTCTGCTGTGATGGTTCCCAGTCTCCACAATAAGCGTATCCTCTGTTATTATCTTCTGTCTGCCATCCATCATCTACGATAATTGCTGAAAATCCCATTTCGGCAGCACGCAGACTTTCTTCTTCTACACTCTCTGCCGTAATATTCTGGTGTTGGGAATACCAGAAGGAATACATCGGTTTCTTTGCAAGCTCAGGAACTTCTGCCGGCATGATATTCAGTGTCTCTTCCCACCAGTATCTGACTTTATCAAGAACTTCCCAGTATTTTTTTCTTTCTATTGATTCCCAGATTGTAATTTTCAAATCTTTTTCGCTGAATCCCTGCGTAACCGGAATTTCAATTACACACAGCATATTTCCATCTTCTTCATGAATTCCACACTTCATAAATACTTTCTGGCGTACTTCTGAAAGAGCGATTGTATGGCGGTTCATTCCGTCAGAATTATAAAAGCATACAACCGGCGCGGAACTTGCCGTCATAGATTCCACAGCAGAATCATAATCTGCTTTTACAGAACGGTCAAATTTACATATTGGAAACCATCTGCCACTGATATCTGTTGCAGGAAAAACAAATTCCAGTCTGATCATACCTTCCTTGTTGTCTTCTGCCTGTTGTTTCATCTCAATATCCACGTATGTTATCTTCACGTCCTGAAGCTTATTTTCTTCCTGAACACATGTGTTTATTTTTAGATTGCTGTAAACTGTCATATAGTTATTCTCAGTAATTTTTTTCATTTTGCTTCTCCATATACACAGTAATCCTGTATCGCCATTACTATTAGTCAATCAGGGGGGATATTTTCAACCCTCTTCACCATTTACTCATAATTTTGATACAGGATCTGCTCTTTTTATAATTTTTCAGGTTATGATTTTACGGCTCCTGCCACAACACCTGCGATAATGTACTTCTGCAAAAACAGATACAGTACAATTACCGGTGCTGCGACCATAAGTAATGATGCCATGATCAGTCCCAAATCTGAAGAATATGTTCCATAAAACATCTGTGTCGCAATTGGAAGCGTATACAATTCTTTCTGTGTCAGAACCAGAGATGGAAGCAGAAAATCATTCCAGATACCCATTGCATACAAGATTACCAGTGTAGCGGTGGTAGGTTTTAACAATGGAAATACGATTCTGAAGAACGTCTGATATTTTGTACAGCCATCCAGCTTCGCTGCTTCTTCCAGTGACATTGGAATATTACTTTTGATAAATCCATGATACATGAAAACTGATTGTGCTGTTGAAAATCCCACATGCATCAGAATCAGCGTCAGTCTATGATTCAGGATATGAAGATTTCCTCCGTAAATTGACACCAGTGGAATCATGATAACCTGAAATGGAATTACCATGGAAGCAATCATCAGTCCGAAAAATATTTTGTTTATTTTATAATCCATTCTGACAAACAGATATGCACACATCGCAGATGTAATAATGATCAGCACAACACTGACACCTGTAATGCAAAGAGAATTCAAGAATGCTCTGATAAAATTCATTTTATGGAATGCTTCCACGTAATTATCCAGAGACGCTCCATGACTTCCGATCAGCGCCATAGGCTCCTTAATAATATCTCTTTTGGTTTTGAAAGAATTAATGATAACCATTACAAATGGAAACATATAAACGACCAGTGCACAGATAAGAACAATGATTTTTATTGCTAATCCGGCTTTTTTATGTACATATCCTCTCTGGTTTAAATCCATTATGCTTCCACCTCCTTACGTTTACCCATTACTGCCTGAGAAATTGAAATTACGGCAATTACCAGGAATAAAATCAATGCTTCTGCCTGTCCAAGACCATATTCTTTTGCTGAGAACGCCATATTATATACATACATCGCAACCAGTCTTGTAGAATTGAACGGACCTCCCTGTGTCAGGGAAATGTTTACATCATAAGTAACAAATGCTCTTGAGATTGCGAGGAAAAAGCAGATTGTAAATGTACCTGCCATTAATGGCAAAGTAATATAGCGCATTGTTTTCTTTTCGTCACATCCATCAATACGTGCTGCCTCTTTTAAATCCTCAGAAACACCCATCAAACCGGCAATATAAATCAACATCAGATAACCGGAAAGCTGCCAGACTGTGACGATGATCAACGCCCAGAAAGCCTTTACCGGATCTGATAGCCAGGAAGACGAAAATAACTGAATTCCTGTTTTTTCTCCGATAATTAAAATTCCTTTATTAAATACAAACTGCCAGATATAACCAAGTACAATTCCACCGATCAGATTCGGGGTAAAAAATGCTGCGCGGAAAAAGTTACTTCCTTTAATTTTACTGGTAACGAGATAAGCAAGTAAAAATGCAACCACATTTGCCAGAATAACGGAAATCAATGCATAAAGGATTGTTTTTCCAAGAGAAACCCAGAACTCTTTATCCTGAAACAGTCTTGAATAATTTTCAAATCCGACAAATGGTATTTTGCTTGAGATTCCATCCCATCCTGTAAAAGTCAGATAAATACCATAAATAAATGGAAGCAGTACTACACAGGAAAACAAAATAACAGACGGACCGCCAAATCCCAGAAATGTCACGACTTTACTGCTTAATTTGTTATTTTTTTTCATCAATCACAGCCTCCTGTCCCTTTCTTACTGTTTCTGCCAATAACTCTCAATGCTTGCTTCCAGTTCTTCTCTTGTGCACTGGTCGCCTAAATATTTCTGCATTTCTGCTCCAAGCGTTTTCCAGTGGTCTCCCGGTAAGTTTGCAAATGTTTCAAAGATCTTCTCATCTGCTGTATATTTCTGTACAGATGCGCCTAATGGATTCGTTACTTCCAGATCAATATTGGAAAATGCCGGTACAAGATTACATTTATTTACAAGGAAATCCTGTCCATTTTCATCATATACAAGCCAATGTAAGAAATCTTTTGCTGCCTGCTGCTGTTTTTCATCATTATATTTGGTATCGATCATCAGATACTTTGTTGCACCACCGCAAAGATTTTCTGTTGCATCATTATCAGCATCATTCTGTGGAATCGGCATAATTCCATACTCTGTATCGTCCTCTGCAAACTCAGACATCTCAGCCCATGCCCAATTTCCATTAAACCAGAATGCAATATCTCCTTCTGTGATACTGATAGCATTTTCATCATAATCAGCAGCCAGAGGATTGTCTTTGTTCATATTGTACTCTTTAAGAAGATCAAACGTATCCATTAAAGAATTCCATCTGTCATTATCACCCAGTTTTACAGAACCATCTTTGATTCCGTCAACAAAATCCTGCGCTCCTTTGGCTGTTCCATCCTGCTCCTCATATACCTGAGTCAGATAATGTCCGCCCAGAGACCAGTCTTCCATATTTAAGGCTACCGGTGTTTCCATACCGCCATCTACCAGCTTATCAAGAATCGCTTTTAAATCATCGGTAGTTTTAATCTGTGATGGATCAAATTCTTCACCTGTTACTTCTTCAATAGCAGTTTTGTTATAAATCAGACCACGAGCTTCGATGCAGAATGGAAAACCTTTTAATTTATCATTCACAACACAGCCAAACTTTGTGCCTCCTATATCTGCCCATTCTTCATCAGAAAGATCCATGGCATATTCATCAAGCATCAGGATATCCTGTACATCTCCCATAAAAATAGTTGGTACCTCACCTGAAGCGTATCTTTTTGTAATATCTTCAGAAGGAGAATCTCCGACTGTTACAGATACTTCAACTTTAACACCTGTCGTTTTCTCATATTCCTCTGCAAGCTCTTCCCACTGTGTCTGAAGTTCATCCTTTGTATTAAGGATTGTAATTTTTGTATTATCATCTGCCATTACTGCTATACTTCCCATACCAAGACTGGATACTGCCAATGCTGTACAAAGTGCCGCTGCTACAACTTTTCTTCTCATAAAAAATTCCTCCGTTAATATTTTTTCTCTTTTTTTATTCGTTCTTTCACCTGATCAGGTTTTCTTTTCTCTAGCGCTTCTGTTTATATTAAACACGATTATGCTTGATTTTCATATAGTATTTTCCGATAAGAATATGGAAAAAACTAACTTTTTATAATATAATAAACGCATGGACGAATATAAAGAGACCTCACACAACCTGATTTATAAATCTACCTCTGATCTGGCGATCTACAGTGCCGGTTACGAAGAATGCTCACCAGGATATAGTTACGGACCGAGAATCCGTTCCTATCATGTCATTCACTTTGTTCTGTCGGGAAAAGGAGCCCTGCATATTAACCAGCATGTATTTCAGTGTCAGAAAGGAGATGTATTTATCATTCCTTCCGGAAAAGTATCTTTTTATCAGGCTTCTTCCACAGATCCCTGGAGTTATGCGTGGATAAATTTTCTTGGGATAAACTCTGAAATGTATGTATATCAGCTTATGACCTCAAGCGATGATGTCTATGTTCTTCACGGACTTGATACTGAGAAATATAAGAAATGTATTTTGGAGATTCTTTCTATTTTTAATAATAATATAAGCAGTTATTTCTATGCAAACAGTGTCCTGCTGCGCATTATATCATATCTTTATGCAGATGTAGGTTTTCAGGAAAAAAGCTGGGGAAAGATTTCCATTGCTGATGAAATCAAATTTTATCTGGACATGAAATATTCAGAAAAACTCAGGCTTCAGGATGTTGCCAGAAAATTTAATGTTCATCCCAATTATATGACAAGAATTTTTCATGAGAAATTTAATGTTTCTCCCAAGCAGTATCTGATGGATCTGAAATTAAAAAAAGCCTGCCGTCTTTTAACTACGACAGAACTTCCTGTATCTACCATTTCCAGCTCTTTGGGATTTGATGATCAGATGGCATTTTCCAAAACATTCAAGAAAGAATATGGAAAGTCTCCTTCTGCTTACCGCGCAGACTCCCGGCTTTCCAGTATTGGTTTAGTTGCTGATTCTGAATATTCATAAGGCAGCAGAACTTTTAATCCTGCTGCCTTTTATTTTGAATATATAAGCTATTTGCTTTTATTTGAAGATTTTATTTGCAAAGTTCCTCAGCCATAGCGGAAAGCATCCTCTACTGCCTCTGCCATATCTTCTCTTGCAAGGTCGCATACGACAACCTTCGGGCAGCCTTTTTCTTCCAGTTTCTGTGCCAGAAGTTCTACTGCCTTCTTCGTATTTCCATAGACAGATGTATAAGCGATCATAACACCTTCGCTCTCTACTTTATAGGAAGACCAGATATCATATTTCTCGATGTAATGTCCCAGATTCTCTGTAAGGATCGGACCATGAAGAGGACAAATAGTCTGGATATCCAGAGTTGCTGCTACTTTCAGAAGTTTCTGAACCTGCGGGCCATATTTTCCAACGATTCCGATATAATAACAGCATCTACAGTATCCATAACTGCGATCTTTTCATCCATGATCACATATGAGTTATAGGACATACCGTTTGGCACTACATACTGTCCTTCAAACAGATCTACCTAATGATCATTTACACCTACATAATAAATATCATTTCCGATTTTCATGATGAGAATTTTTCTCCTTATTAATCTCCTGTTATTTTTTAGAGATGAAGAATTTCTTCTTTTTATTTCTGCACCTATTATATCCAAATTCTTACAGGAAATCAATAGAGATTCCTTCCTTTATGACAGTTTCCAATTTGCTGACTCTGTCTGGAGGTCAACCAGTTTTCTGTAAAGACCATGTTTCTTCATAAGAGTCTCATGGCTGTCTTTTTCCGCTACAATACCGTCTGCCAGAACCACGATCTGATGCGCAATCTCTGATACAGATAATTCCGTTTCCAGAAGTATTTTCTGTGCTGTCTGCATCCTGTAATTACGAAGCCAGGAATATACAGATGTCCCGTATACCCCATGGAATCCTTTTTTCAATGTAGTCATTGATATTCCGAATCGTTCTGCCAACTGCCTGATGGTATAATGCGCCGTCAGATCTTTTGTGATAAATGCAGAGATTTCTTTAATCAGTTTCACCTGATTCTGATTATAATACTCCGGTTCCTGCATCTCCTCCACACTTCCAAGGTCGCTGAGAAACAATAGTAACTCGAGTACTTTTATCTTGATATATCCGGCTTTTCGCTGCTCTCTTACATGGTATAACTCAGAGAAAATATGTTCAATAGACGGGTTTGCACGTACAATACACAAACGATTTTCTTTACAGATATTTTTCTCTATGTAATTAAAATCGATGTTTAGCAGTTCCATGATCTGCCTGATCTCCGGCAGTAATTTTTCCAGATTAATAATAATCGAAATTCCATGATAATGGTTCAATGGAAACGTAGAAAATGATTTCTTTTTCATCGCGGAACCGATAGAGAAATCTCCAGTTGATAGATAACAGCAGCTATTCTCTCCAAAACTGCATTCATATCTTCCAATATAACAGTGATTAATCTCAATAATATTCTTTGCTATCACCTGATCCTGATTGCAATATGCCATGTGCATATCATTATAGTATAATTCAATGCCATTAAATACCTGGTATACTGTGATCTGACCGTTTCCTGTCTCATTGGATAGCTGATATACTCTGCAGTCTGCTTTTAAAGTTTCATCACTTTCCAATGCTTCGCCGTACAATTTGGTACCATCCAGCTGTTCCGGCAGGTTTCCCTGATTCAGCAGTATGTCTATTGCATTAAAAAGAACCTGTTTTTTCATACAATTAATCTTTTCTCAGTCATAAAATTTCTTACAGCCTCCGCCTTTATATATATCTAATAAAAAGATCATGAAATCCTTCCGTCTTTCATTTCAAATACGGTATCTGCGATATTCATCGTTGATTTCCTATGTGATACAAGTACCACAGTTTTTTTCTCTGACGCTTCGCTCAGAGATTTCAGAATGATTCCTTCATTCAAAGAATCCAGATTGGATGTCGGTTCATCCATCAAAATCAGAGGACTGTCGTGTAAAAACGCTCTGGCTATTCCAATTCGCTGCTTTTCGCCACCGGATAAGGTGTCTCCCAACTCTCCTACTTCTGTATCATAGCCCTTCGGAAGTTTCATAATAAAGTCATGGATAGATGCTTTCTTTGCCGCTTTCATAATTTCCTCTCTGGAAGCATCTGGGCTGCCAACTGCGATGTTATTGGCAATAGAGTCGTGAAACAGATGCGTTTCCTGTGTCACATAGCTTTCCATATCTCTGAGATGTCTGGTCGGAATCTTTCTCACATTCTCACCATCCACAGAAACACATCCTTTATCAACATCCCAGAAACGCATAAGGAGTTTCAACAGTGTAGATTTTCCGGAACCACTTGCCCCATGAATTCCTGTAATTTTGCCAGGTTCCAGTTTCAGAGAATAATCATCCAGAATTACTTCATCTTCATAGGCAAATGTAACATTCTGTGCTTGCGCACCTGAGAATATGCCTGATTTGTTATCCAAAAGATTTTCTGAAATATTTACAGAATCCTCTTTTACATTTTCAGTAATTTCTTCCACCATCGGCTTTTCTTCCAATAACGAAAGAACTCTCTCCCCACTTGCCAGTGTCTGATTCAGATTATTAGACAGACTCGACAATGCAACCACCGGACCAAAAGATCCCATCATTGCGATGGTGCAGGTCAGGATTCCCTCAAATCCCAGTTCTCCTCTTCCATACAGCCATATTGTCAGCGCCAGCATCCCAAAGGATGCAAGCAGGATCACCATATTTGTAAAAGATCTCTGTGATCCTTCCTGTTTACTTAAACTTCTCTGCATTTTTGCAAGATTTCCGGAGCGTTCTGACATCTGCTCTTTTCGACTCTCTCCCTGTCCATATTGAATCGTCTCATCCAGACCGCGCAGAGAATCCAGGACAAAACTGTTCAGCTCTCCAAAATTTGTACGAAACTCCATTCCCATCTGACTTCCACGTCTGCCATTCCACACTGGAATCGCAACTCCAACTATCAGATAAGCTGCAAGAGCAAGAAATCCCGCCATCCAGTGATATCTCCCTATAAAAACTATCATAATCAATGAGGTTAATGTTGCAATGGCAATCGGAGAAATGGTATGCGCGTAAAACACTTCCAGAAGTTCAATGTCTGTCGTAATGATTGAAATCAGATTTCCCTTATCTCTGCCTTCCAGCTTCGCCGGGCAAAGTTTTCTCAATGCAGCGAATACTTTGTGGCGGATGATTGCAAGGAGTTTAAATGCAATAAAATGATTACAGTACTGCTCTGCATAATGAAGGATTCCTCGAAGAACTGCAATAATAATCATTATAATAATAATTGTTTTTACAGGCGTATTTATCAGCCACAGATTCCTCACTGTAATCCCCACCGTCTGGGCAGACAATGCTACATCAGTTGTTTCAGTTGCTATCGCTGCTCCCATTTCTCCTGTCAGAATCCCATGTACGATCACCTGCCCTGCCAGAATCGTCAGGAAAATGGCGCACAGATATCCTGCTGTTCCAAGGATGATTGCTGCAATCATAATGTGAAGCAGCGGCTTCACCAGACCGATCAGACTTCCCATAATTGAGACGGCACTTCTGCGTTTTTTTGTTAAATTACTCTGCACCTCAGACATCCCTGTTCACCTGCCTTCCATAGTTCTCCAGTGCCATCTGGCTTTCATACAGATGTCTGTATTCACCGTCTTTTTGCATCAGTTCTTCATGCTTTCCATGTTCCTGTATTTCCCCGTTCTTCAGGAAATAAATCTGATCAGATTCTACTACATTTGCCAGTCGATGAGAAATCAGAAGCACTGTTTTGATTTTTGCCAGTTCATGAATCACATCCATGATCAATTCTTCACTCTCCACATCAATATTGGAAGCTGCCTCATCAAAAATATATACAGCAGCATCGTACAGCAATGCTCTGGCAATCACCAGTCTCTGACATTGTCCACCAGACAGATTGCTGGCTTTTTCCAGCAACTTTGTCTGAAGACCATCCTGTGTCTGCAAAAATCCCAGAAGATTTACTTTCTTTAGAACTGCCTTCATTTCTTCCTCTGTTGCATCCGGTTTTGCCATACGAAGATTCTCTTCTACTGTTCCCTTAAACAGATAACTGTTATGACGGACCAGTACCACATGTTTCATCAGATCTGACTCATTCACCTCAGAAAGCGATACTCCGCCAATGGTAATCTCTCCTGTAAATCCTCTGTTCTTTGCAGAAATGATCCCTGTAATCGTACTCTTACCGCATCCGGATTCTCCTACCAGAGATACAAAGTTTCCTGCCGGAAGATACAAATCAATCCCTTTTAAAATTTCTCTGTTTTCTTCATAGGCAAAATGTACATTCTTAAAAGAAATGTCTAATGAGTCATCTGGCAGATTTTTATCTCCTGTCTGAGGTTCTGGTAAATCTAATATTTTAAAAATCTTGTCACTCGCTGCCATTCCATTCATTGCAATATGAAAAAAAGATCCCAGCAGTCTTAACGGCAGGAAAAATTCACTTGCCAAAAGAACAATGCAAATCGTCCCTGAGATACTGATATTTCCTTTGAGAAATTCAGATAATGCAACTGCCATTCCAACCGCAGCACCACCATATGCCACAATATCCATCACACTCGTAGAATTTAACTGCATCGTCAAAACTTTCATGGTAATTCTTCGAAAGTTCTGAGACTCCACGTCCATCTCATCCGCTTTCTGATGATCTGCCTGATAAATCTTCAGCGTTGTAAGCCCTTGCAGATTTTCCAGAAAGGAATCTCCAAGTCCTGTATAAATACTCCAATATTTGTTCAGTAATTTCTTTGCGATTTTCTGTACCACTACGATAGAAATTGGAATCAATGGCACACAGATCAGAAGAACTACACTGGCTTTCATGCTCACCCGGCAAAGAATCACAAACAATGTCAGTGGTGCAATTAAACTGTAGAATAACTGCGGCAGGTATTTTCCGAAATAAGTTTCCAGCTGTTCTACGCCTTCCGTTGATACCTGAACTACCTCTGATGACGATACCTGCTCTTTATAGGACGCCCCAAGTTTCAGCATCTTTTCATAAATTTTTTCACGCAGGATCCGCTTTACATCCACACAGGCAAGATAAGATGATCTTGCGCCCATTCGTTCGCAGCTAAAGCGTACGATTACCACCAGAATCAGTGTAATGATCGTTCGCTCAACAACTGCTGCCGTTACGCTTTGATATATAACTCGTTCCAGTAAATCTGCAATCGAAAAAACTGCCAATACCTGTGACAGAAGTGCCACCCACTGCCATAGAATCGTATATACAATATACTTTTTCGCATGGGATAAGAGTCCCACCAGTCTTGTCTTTATCATAAGTTTTTTACCTTTGCCTCCCTTTTACTACATATCAGATGCCATATTGCAAGAATCGGATGATGTAGCAACATTCTTGGACCTGAAAAACGCATTACCTGACGAATTTGTTCTCTCTTTTCCGGTTTATAACAATGTACTTTACAGTTCGCGCAAAATGTCTTTTGTTCCATAAACGGGCATTTCTGGCTTCTGAGTTTCGCATAATCCGAAAGCTCCTGACAGACCGGACACATCTGCCTGCCCTGACGTTCCTCTTCCAAATGATTTTTCCGACAGTATAATCGAATCATTTCTTCCACAATGTACTGCTCTTTCTGCCGCTTCTTTTCCACCTTATTCATATTATTTTGCACCTTCCAGTGTCTCGCTTTCCGCATTTACAGTTTTTACTCTCAGGAAAAAATATAACACATGACAAACCCATACCACAAGCAGACAAATCCTGCCAACAGGCACATTTTTCATACAAAGAAATCCAATCCCCATGATTACTGTTACAGTCCCCATAATGCGAAGTTTTGTTCCCATCGTCATAGCTCTCTTCTGCACAAAGCTTTCCAGATGTTTCTTATATAAATTTGTCCCAAGAAACCATGAATGGAGTCTTTCTGAACTTTTTGCAAAACAGAATAGCGTTGCCATATAAAACGGAACTGTCGGCAAAATCGGCAATATGATACCTACCGTACCAAGTCCCAGACACAAAAATCCAAGTATCATCCAAAAAATCTTCATCGTATGTCTCATGTTTATTCTCCGTTTTTTTCTTTTTCGCAGATATCCTGCGTAATTACTTTTTACTGTTATTTCCCAATATTTGTTTTTCAGAGTGTATATGAAAAGCCACTCCTGTATTTTCGCTCTGTTTCACACAGTCAATACGAATTTGTGCCCATCTATTTCTGTGACTTTCAGGTCAATCCCATACAGCTGTCGGATACTCTCACCGGTGATCACCTCATCAGGTTCTCCCTGTATCAGAACTTTTCCCTGACACAGTCCGATAATCCGGTCAGAAAAGTAAATTGCCTGATTAATTTCGTGTAGTACCATAATAACCGTCATACCGTATTCCCGGTTAAGCTTTCTCACAAGCTCCAGGATTTCAATCTGGTAGCGGATGTCAAGATATGTCGTAGGCTCATCCAGAAAAAGAATCTCCGTTCCCTGTGCCAGTGCCATTGCAATCCACACACGCTGTCTCTGTCCTCCGGAGAGTCTGGAGATTTCCCTGTTCCGGTATTCCGTAATGTTTGTTACTTCCATCGCCCATTCCACATACTTCTCATCTTCATCTCCCTGAATCCCCATCAACCCAAGATGCGGTGTACGCCCAAAAGAGACCAGGCGCTCTACTGTCATATCATCCGCTACCGTATTATATTGATGTACAATCGCTGCTTTAAGCGCAAATTCATTCAGCCGCAGATTACTAATATTCTTTTTTCCCAGGAAAATTCTGCCTCTGTCAGGAGTCAGATTCTTTGTCATCAACGAAAATAACGTTGATTTCCCACAGCCGTTTGCACCCAGGAGCGTAGTGATCTTTCCTTTGGGAATTTCCAGAGAAACACCTTTTAAGACCTGGTTTTTCCCATAAGAAAAACTGACAGCTTTTACGGTCATGGCCATTTTTTCCGGTTTTAAATCTCTATTTTCAGTTTGCATATTTTCTCGACCTCCGTAAAAGAATAATGAAAAATGGGCCACCGACAACACTCATAATTATGGCTGCGCTGATTTCATAAGGAGCTGCAATTGTTCTTCCGATCGTATCTGCCAGAAGAAAGAAACACGCACCGGAAAGAGCAGAAAACGGAATCAACGCACGGTGATCGCTTCCAACCAGAATACGTCCAATATGTGGAACGATCAGTCCCAGAAAGCTGACCGCCCCGGCAATCGCAGTGGAAATACTTGCCAGAAGTACCGCGATCAGGGAAATTACGATTCGCGTTGCATTCACATTCATACCAAGGCTGCGGACTGTTTTGTCCTCCAGCGACATCAGATTGCATTCTCTGATAAAGAGGCATGCAAGGAATAATCCCGCCACTACATATGGCACCATTGTTGTCACATCATCCCATGTTTTCTGTGTAATATTTGCTTCTACAATAGATGCGACACCTGACATGTTTCCTCCGCTCATACTGTTAAACGCACTGGAAAGTCCTGTAAAAAATGCGTCCACTGCCACACCAGTAAGAATAATTCTAAGCGGACTTAAGCCCCCTTTCCAGGAAAGGAAATACACCAGGAAGAAAGCAACTACACCTCCAAGAAAAGCAACCAGCGGTGTAAAAAAATACAACTGTGGCGCAAATGCCGTAATCAAAACAGCTGCAAAACTGGCACCGCTGGAAATTCCAATGATTCCCGGGTCCGCCAGTGGGTTCTTTAATACCGCCTGAAATAGCACACCAGATACCGCGATAGCAGCACCTGCCAACATGGAAATAATAATTCTCGGAAAGCGCAGATCATAGATTACTGCCACTTCCTCGATTCTTTCTACAAACAATCCCCGCATCAGTTCAGGAAAAGAAACTTTCAGACTTCCGATATTAATTGCCGCGAAAAACAGCCCAACCAGACACAGTATCATTATCCCAAAAGACAGCACCGCCCGGACACGCTTTCTCTTCTTTCTTTTCTCATCCATTCTCCGTCAGTCCTCCTGTTTTTTATCTGTTGTTTTATCATTTTCTTTCTGATTTTTATCTGCTGCTTTATCACTGTTTTTCTTATCTGATGTTTCGTCACTGTTTTTCTCATCAGGATATAAAATTTCCTGCAGTTCCTGTAAAGCATCCGGATAAGAAAAGTTTGCGCTCATAGCGAAATACTCATAAGTAAGGTCATATACCCGATTGTTTTTTACCGCTGAAAAATGTTTCCAGATATCATTTGTAGCAAAATCCTCATTAAACATTTCCATTACCTGATCTGGCAGGGCGTGTGCTGTGCGGAGGATAATATCCGGTTCCTTATTCTTCATATCTTCTGTATTTACGGTCAGAAATTCTTCTGTACTTTCCTCATATACATTCTCTCCACCCGCAAGAGCCACCAGACTTCCCACATAGGAATTCTCTGTCGCAATGATATAGCTTCCCGGAAGTCCCATAAGGATCATCACACGCGGATGCGTTTTTCCTTCCTGCTCCTTCTGATATGTTTCATAAAAATCCTTAAATTCTTTTATCTGTATTTCTGCCTGTTCTTCCCTGTCAAAAATTTCTCCCAGTTCCTGTATGGAACGATACATTCCCTGGACACTGCGAAGATTCAGAAACGCCCAGTCTGTGTCAATCGTTTCATATTTAGGCTGAAGATCTGACTGTAAAGAAGACGGACTTAAAATCCAGTCAGGAGAAAGGCCTGACACGATTTCCATATCCGGACTCATAGCAGCACCAACCTGGGTAATTTCCTCATATCTCTCCGGAATAGAAGAACTGCTGCTACATACGCCCACAAGATCCAACTCCAGTCTGTCACAGATTTCCGCAACTGCCGGTGAAGTAGCAATGATCCTTGGCTCTGCACCCATGGAATGTACCTTTGCCTTTGCAATCTCTACCGCTTCTTTTTCAATCGGATCTGTGATTTGCAACATGGAGTCCAGCGTTTCCGTCGGCTGAATAGTTGTCTGAGTCCCCTCTGGATGCTGATCTACACAACCGGTCAAAAAGCATGCAGACATTACAGTCATAAACAATAATCCTGCTACTCCTGCACGTCTGTATTTAATCTTCCTCATCATAGTCATCCTCTCCGCCCCATCTGCGCCAGTTTCTTCTGAAATACCATACTACCAGCGCCGCTGCCAGAATCAGGATTAGGCCTGATATAACTATTGTCAGTCCCAGCATAAAATATGGACTTACATAAATCTTTCCTGCGGATTTCTCAACCACTGTTCCGGTACTTTCAGAAGCGGTAGAAAGGCTTAAGCCCTGTGCGTTGTTTAATTCCGATTCACTGGCTGAATCTGCAGAATCTTCCAAATCTGCTGTTCCTGCCTGATCTGATGTATCATTATCTTTATCTGAATCCTGTTCCTGATTTGGCTGCTTTTCCTCATCTTCTTTTGTCTGTTCTGTATCTTTCTCATCTGTTTCTGCCTGGTTGTTATTCTGCTGTGCAACATTGCCGGTATTCTGTACAGCCGCAAGCGCCTGAGAATTATTATTGCTGCTCTGCTGTGTACCCGTATTCTGTGCATTTCCTGTCTGGTTTTCCACATATCCGGAGTCATTTGTGTTTCCATAAGAAGTTCCACTTTCTGTCACAAAATATGGATTCATTCCTACACTATTTCCCTCTGAATAATTGGTTGGATAAACATAAAACACCGCATTTCTTCCCATCGGAGATACATACATGGTAATTCTCACGATACAGTTCTCAGACGGTACCTGCATACATATATCCGCGGTACTTTCACTACCGTCCGAACCATTTGCCGTTACTGCAGTTGCCGTATCCATCCATCCGGAATCTCCTACATTCTGAACTGCAAATGTATGACCTGAGGTATAATCCAGCAGACTCAGACGAAGGGTCAGATAATAATTGCCCGAATCTGTTACCTCCATCAGACCTTGTGAATATACGGCGCTTTCTACCATTCCCTGTCCTGTCGCATATGAGGATTCTCCTCCTGCGTCCTCGACTTCGCCGGTTACGGGATTCCCGTAGCTTCGGTTTATCGTACAGGAATATATAGCCCCGCTTTCTGCATGAACACTTATGTAACATCCTGTTATGTACAGCATGATTGTCATCAAAATCAGGATGAATCTGCCTCGTTTTCTGCTCATCGTTTCTTTCTCCTCTTAGGATTTGTTCCGGTTTTTACCTTATATCCCAGACCGCATACTGCCGCTGCTGCACTGATCCATACAGGGATCATCGCTCCTGCTTTCTTTGCAGAAGACTGCTGCATGCTCAACTCCCAGGCACTTTCTGTAGACTGCTCTGTCTGTGAACCGGTATTCATCTGGCTGACTGCAACCGTATCCACTCCCATACCCTCTGAATTCTGCATTTCTCCGGAAGTATTTAACGACATTTCTCCCTGGCCATCAGCTTCATTCATAGTGCTGTTTTCCATACTTCCTGACGAAGAAGCGCCTGAAGTTTTCGATATATTTGTTCCTGATGATTTCAGGGATTTGTTTCCGCTTAGTGAGCTGTTTCCATTTAATGAATTATTTCCGCTTAGACTACTTCCATTTCCAGAAGTTGAAGAATTATTTTTCTTTAACGAACTGTTTCCGCCCAGACCTGCATTATTGACATATCCGGAATTATTCGTACCACTGCCACTGTTATTTGCATTGTTATTATTACCTACATTATTGTTGTTTCCACCGTTGATATTGCTGTTTTCATTATTACTGCTTCCATTTCCGGTACTTCCATTCCCATTGCCGCCACTGTTATTTCCGGTATTGCTTCCATTGTTGTTTCCGTTGTTATTTCCGCTATTATTTCCATTACTATTTCCGCCTCCGGCGCCATTGGAGCTGTCATCTTTAAATGCGTCGTCATCATCACAGGTTTCCTTTAAGACAGACCAGTCTATTTTCAGAAATATATTCTGGGTACCTGTTCCTTTGGCGATGGCATCCATAATAGGAATAAATACCTGAAGCGGCACATAGCTGTCCGTTCTTGCCTCCTCTATCATCGGAAATGTTACAATATCCGGATAATTCGTGCCAAAATAATCAGATACAACCGTATCATTCGTGTACCTTTGCAGAGAAATCACTTCTGTATCCTCTGTTTCTCCCTGCGGATTTCCATTTGAATCCAGTGTATATCCAGTTTTATAATATTTAATATTTCCCAGATATCCCATCTGTCCATTCATATCCATTGCCCTGAAATCCAGCGCCAGACTGTATATTCCATCTTTTACCGTAAGCTTTATCGTATGCTGAAATGCCTGATCTGCCATGGACGCTGTCTTTTTATCCGTTTTTAGCATTGTGCCGGAAACAGAATAAATTCCATCAGGCAGATTATTTATATCAAAACTGGTGTCACTGTCACCATTCTTATTGTCATCTTTATTATCACCGTTAGTGTCATTGCCATTGTTATTATTGCTATCGCTACTATTGTCGTTATTATCACCGCCGTTATTGTTATCACCGCTATTGTTGTTATCATCATTGCTGTCGGTACTGCCACTGCTGAAGTTACCGACTTCCGAATTACTGCTGAAAAAATCTGTTTCTTCCTGACATTGTTCTATCTGCTGAATCATGTCATCTGGAATATTTTCTTCCACACTGGAATCTGCACTGACGCTGATTCCAGTTCCCATGATCAATATTGCTGAAAAAGAAAAAATCATCATTTGTTTTAATATTTTTTTCGTTTTTGCCATCTGTATTTTCATTCCTCTTTTCCAAATTTCCTATAATGCTCTATTACCCGTAAAAACTCCAGGAAAGAATCCCTTTGCAGGATTCTCCGTCTGCGGTGGGGTACTTTAACAACCTAACTTACTTTCCAGAATTACTACAAAAACGGGAACCACCACAAACAGGGCAGTTCCCTCTCCGACAGAAAAACTTCTGCCTATTTTACTTTAACAGTTACTGTAACTGTCTTCGTACCTGCTTTATAATTTCCTTTTGCTGCTGCCTTTATCTGAACTTTTATCTTATAATTCCCTTTTTTCATTCCTTTTTTTACTGTGATCTTACCTGTCTTGCTGTTCACGGAAATGCCGGAACTACCGGAAGTTTTCTTATAAGAAAGTTTTCCTTTACTGTTTACACTTGCTCCCAGAGTAAAGCTCTGAGATTTTTTCTTCAGAAGAGAGACCGTAAATGTCTTTGATGACACTTTTGTCCTGATTGTCGGATTCTTTTGTTTTACCTCCGGTTTCTCTGTATCTCCTGTATCATTGGATATTTTTTTCAATGTATCCCAGTATAAAGTAAGTGTAGAATTGATGTTAAACTTTCCCTTGTCAAAGATAATTCCGGAAACTTCACCATCCAGTTTCTTCATTACATCCACATAAAGATAGAGATTATTAAGATATGTCTGTCGCATTTCATCCAGAGGAACTGTCACCTCTGTCACAACCGAACTACTGCCAATCGTAGGAATTGTCATTTTTTCTGTTGAAAAAGTTACGCCGTCCATGCTCAGTTTCCCGGATGTATTATTTCCCGGATAATATCCGTTATATCCCAGCACCCATAGCGGCTCTCCGGGATCACCTGAAACCATTTTATAGGTAAGCCACATTTTTCCTTTTGTATCTACACGCAAAACTGCATCTGCCTTGTCGAAAGATCCAAGAAGTTTATGATCACTCATATCGGTTCTTCCTCTGACTGTAATACGATAAGTTCCTGCTTCAGGCTTCTTTTCAGGAACATCCGGAAGTACCTCCTGGTAAATTTCCATGCCAAGGGCTTTCATAACCGCCTGCTTCACTGCATTTGATGAATACGTTGCACCTGAAACTGTATCAAGGTTGTTCAACTTGTCTGTATCGTTGATGTAAAGCCCCGTCAGCTTTTCCTTCATTCCCTTGATACTTCCCATACCATTAACCGCACGATTTAAATAAGCCTGATTTTCATTGATATAGGAACCCTTGAAATCAGTCCCTTCAAGCACTACATCACTGATCTGTCCGTCCTTTACAGTAACCTGTGCTGTGACACTGTAATTTCCAAACTGTTCTACTACTGCTGATGCAACTTCTGTCGTATAATTAAGTGATGTATCCCCGGACTCTTTCGCCTCTGCATAATTCATCTGCAGATAAGCATCTGAGTCACGCCCCATCACATCTACATACATATTCAGATAAACTCCATCCTGTCCAAAAGCAGCCTCCGGAATTGCGAAGGAAATCGTTTCCGGAACATTTCTTGTTCCACTTCCGTCTATTGCCGGAACTATCTGCGTGTTCTCTACAAAAGCCCCCTGTTTTTCCCCGTCTGTTCCCGCACTCTGATAGATTTTAAAATCATATGCATAATCCGTCATGGTTCCAACTGTGACACTACGCAGGTTTACTGTCAGCTTAGGAATCCCGTCTTCCCCAATATAAAGAGTCGCAAACTTACCCGGACACGAAACTGCTGCCGAATCTTTTTCATGATTTGCCGCATTTTTCAAAGAAACAGGAATCAGATAAGTTTTCCCTTTTATAAAGGTTTTTTCGTTAAGTATAATGCCGTCTGCTGAACTTTCCGCAGAAAATACCTCCTGTGTATTTTCTTCTGAAGAAAAATCTACTGTATCTTCTCCCTCTGTGAAAATCAATTCTCTGGTTTCTTCACCCTCTGAAAAAATCTGCTCTCCATTTCCTTCTGCAAAATCTGCGGCACCGACAGAAACTGACGGAACCATCATGACTGCTGACAATAGTACTGCAATGATACGTTTCTTCATTCTCTTATTTTACCTTTACTGTGACAGTTACAGTTTTGCTTCCTGCTTTATAGTTTCCTTTGGCTGCTGCAGAAATTTTGATTTTTGCTTTATAAGTTCCTTTTTTCACACCTTTTTTGACAGTCAGCTTTCCAGTTGTGCTGTTAATTGTAATTGCAGAACTTCCGGAAAGTTTTTTATATGTAAGTTTTCCTTCGCTGTTTACAGTTGCTCCCATTGTAAATACCTGAGCCTTTTTCTTCAGGGTTGTATATTTGATGTTTTTAGCTGTAGTTTTTACTTTAATGGTTGGTGCAGTCTTTTTTACAGATTCCTCTGCTGGTGTTGATGTTAACTGTGCTGTTGCATATTCAATTTTCATGAATGCGTCATTACTGTGCATCATTGTGCTCATATTTACATAAACACCGTCTGCGCTCGTATCAGGAACTGTAAATGTAATACTGTTTACATTTCCACTCTCATCTGTAGTGTATTCTGCTGCAGTCTTTTCTGCATCAAGTCCGCCTTTATAAATCTGCCAGTCGCTTGCAAAGGCTGTCATCGGACCTACAGAAACAGAAGTAAGCGGCACTGTGATCTTTGCGCTTCCATCAGCTGCGATTACCATAGTTGCTGCCCCGGCAATACAGGAACCTGCCATAGAATCCTTAGATGGATCAGTGGCATTCTTTAATGATACCGTCACTTTATAAGTTCCGGCTTTCAGCTCTGTATTCGCAGTTCCAAATCCAGCCTGTGCTGCCAGAACCTCAGAAGCTTCATCCACTGAAACGATTTCATCTGCAAATTCAACCTCTGCTGTCGCTACCTCACTTCCAAATTCGTCTTCTGCTGAATCAGAAAATACATCTTCTTCAAGTGCAGATTCAGTTGCATATACAGGTGCTACGGATGTAGTTGCAAGGAATGCTGCCATTGTGCAGGCTGAAATTTTGATCCATAAGTTTTTTCTCTTCATTGTACTGTCTCCTTTGTATGTTTAATTTTATATTTACTTATAGCTACTACAGAAAGCCTTCCGAATCATCTGGTTTACTGACAGATGATACTGGTTATCAGATAACCTTTATTTAAATCTGTCACATCACTGTCTGTGTCTGATTTATATGGTTATCATCGGCTAACTGCGTTGACATTCTACCAATGTTTATTGGTTAGCGTCAACTAATTTATTCGTTTTCGTGCCTGTCGGGAACGGTTTGTATTTTTCCTTTATCCCTGTAAAATCAACATTTTTCCATATTTGTGCATAATAAAAAGGCCGAATTTTCTTCATTTCGACCTTTAATCTTACATCCAGAATGTCAGCACTGCTGTACTCTCCGGCATATGTGCATTTCCGACATTACAGGCAACTGTAATATGAACCGTTCCCTTTACATTTCCCATTCTGCCACGAAAAAAATGGCAGGCACTGAGTGGAATCCTTAACTTTCCATTCTTAATGACCGATTCATAAAGCTGCCCCTGTTTCTCGTATTTCAGAGAAGAAAGATGTCCTGACATCTCTGTTCCGTCAATCCTGGACCTTCCATGAATTTCACAAATGGTCAGTTCCAGCCAGCTCCCACGCGTATTATTTCGAATACATGCCAGATGTTCAAAGCCCTGATGTGCCATAGAGAGTCTGGTTTCGCTATTTCTGCTTATCTGATGAATAGCAATCCCTACCTGAAATTTTCCTTTTTCCAGTATCTTTTCAATAAAATATGCATTGGAATCTTTTTCTCCCTGCGAATTTTTCTGTTCCTGTTCATTTTTTCCTTCTACTGTACGTTCCGTTGTCTGTCTTGCATTTCTTACCATAGTCCTCAGCAGATCATAATCCACGTTCTCGATCAGCTGCTTCATCTTCTCTGGAATTTCTTTTTCCGGAATATTCATTGTCTTCAGATATGTCCTCACATCCCTTAAGATCCTTTTATAAGTTAGCAAGGCATGCGCACCTTCTGTGGTAAATTCATATTTTTCCGTCAGATATCCTTTTCCAATGCACTCTTTAAAAAATCGGCTGACCGGTCCATGACTCACCCCACAGGTATCCGCAATCATCGCAACACTTCCGCGCTTTTTTCCTACTTTTTCTAATTCCAGAAGGTACTGAATCTGAAGCATTGATGGATGTAAAAGATTTCTGTTATCCTGATTATTCACGTCTTTATCCCTCCGATTTCCAGATATGTACATCAAGTTCCCGGCTGTTCCAGTCAACAGGCTTCTCACCTTTTCTCGTAAACGCGATCAACGCAGTTCCTTCTATGATCGGGTCCTGGCATCGTGTTGAAAATTGAAACACACTGGACGGTATCCAAGGATTTCCCATTTTCTCCTCTGCCTGTATCCATCCCTGTTCCGGATCTTTGTACCATAAATTCTGCGCCGAAGTATCTTCTTTTTTTATCAGTTCAAAACTACTCTTGTCTTCTGTAATGTGAAGCCAGATATTCTCAGAAAAACAATCAAACTCCCTAGCAAATCTTCTTGGACATGTTTTCTCTATCTGATAAATTCCCATAAGAAACATATACTTTCCCGTCTGATACCAGCTGCGCAGATCCGAATGCTTCAAAATCCGTTCAAATGTATCTCCATAATCCACAAAATTACAAATCTGCTGAACCGTTTCCTCACTGACCACATGCTCCATACGGCAGGCATCCTCTTGGGCTTTTTCATCTGAAACACCAACAAACTGAAGAAACTGTGTGAGGATTTCATGACGATACTGAAATTCTTCTCCTGTGATCTTTCCAAACTCTGTAAGTGAAATTCCAGAGCCAGATCCATCCTTCTGATGTCCTGTAGATGTAACTTTCTCTCTGATAATATAGCCATGAACTTTCAGTTGTTTCAGATAAAAATTGACTTCTCTTCTGCTCATATCCATACGGCTGCATAATTCTTCAACTGTAATCTCTGCTCCTGCATTCGCAATCAGGCAAATCTGTTCCAGCATATCCTCCTCAATTTCACGCCGCGAGGACGGAAGCTGCGCATCTGTTTCTTTTATTATATTTTCTTTTATTATATTTTCTTTTAAGTCATTCTTTGTTAGTTTTTTCTGTATTAATTCGTTCATCTCATACAACCTTTATGTCAGACCACTCAGATTGTAAAAATGGTTTTCCAAACACAATCTGGCACTCCTCTGTTCCACTTTATTCATCTTTTCATTACACCTTTCAGTATCATTATTTTTGTTTTCTTTTCTATATTCTTCATCAAGTGGAATTCTAACAGACAGTTGTAGTTAGTGTCAACTAATTTATTTTTTTCCAAAATATGCAAAAAGCATATAGATTTTTCTATACGCTCTATCTTTATCTTTGATTCTTAATTCGACAAACTGGACAAATATTCCCTCATCGGATACCCACTTTATCATTTGTAGAACAATATGCATATCCCTGTCAGATTCCATATTTTTTCAAATCAACTTTACCATCCTCTACTTCAATTCCATCTGCTTCCAAAAGTTTTGCCTGCTCACCGGCTCCGCCGAAGGCAAATTCTCCCGCAAGTTCGCCCTTTGCATTTACAACACGAAAGCATGGGATATGTTCCGGATCGGGGTTCTTGTGGAGGGCATTTCCCACTGCTCTTGCCATTCTGGGATTGCCAGCCATCTCAGCAACTTTGCTATAAGTTGCAACATGACCCTTTGGTATTTTTTTGACTGCCTCATAGATTCTTTTAGTTGGGCTATCTGTAACCAAGTCATAACTTTCGGATATCATCCTTTTTATATCTTTATCCGGTATACTTCCATCCAAAATGAGCGTATTCCAATGTTCTTTATTCTGATGATATCCCGCAATTACTGAATCATATGCACTACGCCAGAAATCGCGCCACTGTGGATCTACCTTTACATTCAGATTAATATATCCATCCTTTTCATAAATCCAGAGAAAAGCCTTTTTACTTTTTCTAACTCTTACTAACTGCCAATTCTGGTCATGAAAAGGTTTTTCTTCATATACATTCTTAAAAGATAATCCGTATTTTAATGCTTCTTCCCTTGTTTTCATATTCTTTTATTCCTTCTTTTTATATTTAGGCACAAAAAAACCAGCTATCATCTAGCTGGTTTTAGTATATCTTCAAAACTACATACATGTCAACATTCCCTGAAAATCATTCTTCCTGCGATTCTTGGTCAAGCCCTCACCCGATTAGTAACAGTCAGCTCCATGCATTACTGCACTTCCACCTCTGCCCTATCTACCTC